>JACCDZ010121725.1_pt1 | contig 74250 bp, 68 predicted proteins | sample 7449551 | NCBI WGS metagenome assembly JACCDZ01 (sample SAMN15323452, study PRJNA562643) | freshwater metagenome | isolation source: river surface water | place: USA:Blue River Watershed | collected 2017-08-18
AGACATCAAGACAAAGTCGCCAGAGAAGAAGAGCAACGACAGCTGCTGCTGGGAATAGAGTCTTAAGTAAGCCCCCTTCTAGGGGGCCTAAAGCAAAGCCACCTCCTATGGAGGTGGATTTTTACTTGATATCGCTCTGGCGATTATGGCTTTTTGGTCCAGCCTGCACACCAGCCCGCTTTAGCGACCAGCTTGCCTTGGAAAATCGCACAGCCACCAGTGTCTGCAGCGCCATCATAATGCATGCAGTTGCCACATTCTTGGCCAGCGGTTGCTGATTTAGCGACGTATTTCATCGCTACCGCCAATGGATCATCGGCTTTGACGGCCTCAGCAGCCAAGGCTTGCAGACTTGCGCCACCGATGGTGATACCGATTAAGGTTGCAGATGATAATTTCAAAAATGAACGACGATCGAGTTGCGACATAAGATGCGCTCCTGTTGGCTCTGTTGCAGTAAACAACACTCTGATGTAGTTATAAAATTCTGGTTGTGTCCTTGCCTGACACAGTGTCCAGTATGACGGATGCTAGCAGTTTTGCGTTTGGTTTTTCTTGATCCCGCGCATACCTGCGACAATTGGTCGCAGCATGTAGGTGAAATTTGTCAGCGTGTTGCAAGGATGCAACACGACATGCCTTTGGTAAAACCACCACCATCTCAGCCTTCGCTACGCGAGTTGTCTCCATGCCGATCAACCATTGGTCGCAACTGCTGTGGCTAAGCGATTGATTGATCGGTTTTCTGCGCCGTCGCGTAATGGCATGCACGCAGAGTTCTGGCATAATCAAGCGGTAGGCAAGATAGGGGAGCAGTATGGCAAAGACCATTTTAATTACCGGCGCGGCGCAACGAGTTGGGCTGTTTTGCGCGTTGGCGTTACAAGGTGCTGGGTATCAAGTGGTCGCCACCTATCGCCGAGACAAGCCCGGGCTTGCGCAATTACGCGCAGCGGGTGTCGATTGCCAATTTTTAGCGATCGAAGACGATGCCCACCTGACGAACGATATTGCGGCGTTATCCGATTATCTGCACCAAACGTACGGCACGCTGCGTGCGGTGATCCACAATGCATCGTCCTGGCAAGGGGAAGAGCCTGTGCATGGCGGGCTGTCTGAACAGTTATCCAGTGATAGTCAGGTGTTTGATGCCATGATGCGTATCCACGCCAAAACACCGTATCTTTTAACACGAGCCCTGCAACCTCTGTTGCAAGCCGATGGCGAGCAACCTGCCGATGTCATTGCCATCAGCGATTTTGCGGTCAATACCGGCAGCTGCAATCATATGGCTTATGCCGCATCCAAAGCCGCGTTGGAAAACTTGGTGTTTTCGTTAGCCCGCATGCTTGCCCCTCACACCAAAGTTAACGCGATTGCGCCAGCCTTATTGATGTTTAACGAAGGCGATGACGAGCACTACAAACAACACACCTTGCAGAAATCGTTGATGGGCATAGAGCCAGGCCCTGCGGAAGTGTTGCATGCGATCCAATATCTACTGCAAAGCCGCTACGTCACCGGCCGTGTGATTGCCGTCGATGGCGGACGTCATCTCAAGCTACCTTAATGCGTCTGCAAACGCCGCGTATCCAGCGGCCTTATTTTCGTAATGGCGCCGATCATCGTGCCGGCGCCGATGTCTCCTTCGCTGATATCGTCAAGCTGTTTAATTTCCGGGCCATCAAAATTGGCCGCTGGGTGAACGCTGCAGAAACACAGCTTGCGGCCAATTTGTTTTTCGATGCCTTTTGCGATTTGCAAACGCTGCTGCAAGTGCCAACTCAAGTCATTTCCTTGCAAGGTCAACTGAGTCTGACCTTTGGGAGTGGTGGCCAACGGGGTGTTTGCGCTTTTTATCAGCCGCAAGGGCGCATTCTCGCGCTTGCCAAAAATGCCGGTGGTGGCTCGCTGGCCCATGAGTGGTTTCATGCGTTTGATCATTACATCGCCAGCAAGATGTTCCAAGGCGCCAGCACAACCGCGTTTGCCAGTCAGCTGTGGTTACACCATGCGCCGCAGCAACGTCATCCGTTGAATCAGCAGCTCGACCAGTTTTTTCAAGCGGCGTTTTTATCCGCAAATGGTAAGCAGCCGTCAGCACTGTTTCGGCGCAGTAGTGCAGCCGATGGCGCGTTAGGTCGTTTGTATTACTCGTTACCGCCAGAGCTTGCTGCCCGTGCGTTTGAACAGGTGTTAATGCACCAGGCCTTAAAAAACCATTTTTTAGTCAGCGGACTGGATGACGCGTCGGCTGTTACTGTGTACCCACAGCCATCGGAGCTCGATGCGCTGAGTAGCCCCTTGTTTCGTTATTTTTATTGGCTTGGCAAGGCGCTCAGCAAGGTCTAAGTGGCGCTGCATCTGCTAAAACACTAAACGTGGGCGTCGTGTTGGCGCGCAAGGACGCACCAAGGGCGGAGGCCACACGCCTGTGCTTGTGTTAGCACTTTGCACGCAAAAAAAATGCCCCAGCAAGCTGGGGCAAAAGAGCGGGTGTCGAGTTGCTCAAGGGTCGTACTAACGGAACATGAAAAATGAATTCCACCAAGTGTCTCGCCGAGTTGGGAACGGTGAGTGGTAAAATTCAATGCATGCATTAAATCCTACTTGCATGTATCAGGTAAAGTCGAATATAACTGAGTAAATATTCGGAAAAAGCGAATTCATATGACCCCTGTAAATTACAATCAACTGTATTACTTCTATCTGGTTGCCAAAGAGGGCAGCATTGCGCGTGTCAGTGAAACACAGCATGTCACGGCGCAAACCATTAGTGGGCAATTGACCGCTTTTGAGCACACTATCGGCAGTGCATTGTTTGTCCGTAATGGTAAAAAATGGCAGCTGACAGAAATTGGACGCGTCACCTTTAAGTATGCTGAAGAAATCTTTGCCTTGGGTGATGAGCTGCGCGGCATTCTGAAAAACCGCTCTGGCCTGCAGTGGCAAACCTTCACTGTTGGCATCACCGATGTGCTGCCAAAAGCCTTCACCTATGAATTGCTGCGGCCGGTATTCGCCATGCCAGAACAGTTAAGGCTCATTTGTCGGGAAGGCGAGCAAAATCAGCTGTTGGCAGATTTAGCCTTAAATAAACTCGACTTAGTGTTAACCGATCAACCACTGGCACCTAGTAGTGCCTTAAAAGCCTATAGCCATCAAATCACGGAATCCTCCACCAGTTTTTTTGCCCATAAGGCCATACTTGAACGTCTACCAGCGTTGGAGTTTCCGGCCGTGCTTAATAATCAACCTATGCTGTTGCAATCGAAACGTTCGATTATTCGCCAGCGCTTGGATGCATGGTTTGCCCAGTACGGCATCACACCACAAATAGTCGCTGAGTTTGACGATAGCGCGATGATGAAAGCCTTTGGTCAGCAAGGTTCTGGCATTTTCTCTGCCCCTAGTAAGATCGAACGCAAAATTTGCCAGCAATATGAGGTCGAAGTGATAGGGCGCACCGATGCGGTGAAAGAAGTGTTTTATGCCATTTCGGCAGAGCGAAAGCTCACCCATCCTGCAGTGGTGAAATTAGTGCAAGCCTTAGCGACGGATCAATGGTCACTAGGGGTTTAAACAACAACGCCAGCATCGCTGGCGTTGTTGTGAACCCTTTGGTTTAGCGGCCAAATCGCTCTAACTGCTGTTGCGTTTGCGCGGTGGCGTTGAGCAAGGTTGCCCCGGCAGTTTCAATCGATGCCATTTGTTGGTAAGCATCGGTGGTGCCTTGTTCAATGGCCGACAAATGCTGGTGGGTTTGCTGATAACTGCGTTCTAAATCCAGCACGGACTGAGTAATGCGTTGCACGTCCTGTTGTGCTGTAGTGAGCTCTTTTTGCAGTAATTCAAACTCACCTGCCGTGCAATCAATGCCTTGTTCTGCTTGGCTGGCTTGCTGATTTAAGCGCTCGCTTTCTTGCTTGGTTTCACGGACTAAACGATCCATATCATTTAAAAAACCGGAGATTTGCCGGGTGGCCTCGTTTACCTTCGCCGCCAAACTGCGTACTTCGTCAGCAACAACTGCAAAACCACGTCCAGCTTCACCGGCGCGAGCCGCTTCAATGGCTGCATTGAGCGCTAATAAATTTGTCTGATCGGAAAAGTTTTCGACCATTTGTAGAATTTGACGCACATTCTCTGCATTTTTCTGCAGACCATTCACCGTGCTACCGAATGTTTCGAGTAAACCTACAATGCTGCGCAATTGCGCTGAAATTTGATGCATGCCCTGACTGGCGTTGCTAGCTTGAGCAACACTACTTTTGGCGACCTGATTCATCTGGTCGCTGCTGGTGACGATGGAGGCTAGTTGATCTAACACGTGATCGCTGGCGCCCCGAATTTGCTCGCTGCGCTGCTCTGTTGCCCGCAAGTGGCTACGGGTTGTTTTCACGGCCGTGGTGACTTGTTCATTAATGTGATGGGTATGTTGAGCTTGTTGATGGAGGCGTTGCAACAGCAAGCCCAATTGCCCAACAAAGGTATTGTATTCCTCAGACAAAGTGCGAAATTCGTCATAAGTGAAGGCGGGTAACCGTCGATTGAGATCGGTGCCTTTGGCATTGGCATCATGCAACGCCTGCACCAAAGCCTGAACGGGCCGCACAATCAAATAAATCAGATAGCCCATGGTAAAGATAAAGGCTAAGGTCCCAGTCAGCATGGTGGTCCACCAAGCGGAATCCGCTCCGCCTTTATCGGGATAGGCAAAGTAGAGGGCGACCCAAAAAATCACCATCAAAAAACCGATGTTACCGATAATCTTGCGGGTGAGTGTGTGAAAGAAGGTGCGTTCGATACTGGTATAGATGCTGGCAAACCAATCCATGCGGATCCCCTCGTTTGACCCAAAACAAAACTGTAACTTACCATAGCAAACATAATGCACTTTGTGCTAAATCAGCAAATTAGCACATAGATTAATCGATTTTTTTACTGCAGAACGTCTGGTCAAACGTAGGGCATAAAGCTACAAGAAAATAGGGCGTTGATAGAACGAAACAAAATAGTAACGAGGGAGAACGGAGGCAAAAACAGCAGCAAAAACACAAACCTGGACCAGCAAGGATGCCAGGTGTTTTAGAGGGTGCACAGCGAGACCATATCGCTGTACACCTTTGACATTACAGACGTTCTAACACGGCTTGGGTGAAATCCGTCGTACCATGAGTACCGCCTAAATCGCGTGTGGTGCGATCGCCGCTGGCAATCACATCTTTGACTGCGTTCAGGATTTTGGTGGCTTGTTCTTTCATGCCCAAGTACTCCAGCATTTGGATCGATGCGAGGATCACTGAGCTTGGGTTGGCGAGGTTTTTGCCAGCAATATCCGGTGCGCTGCCATGAACAGCTTCAAAAATTGCACAATCGTGGCCGATGTTCGCGCCTGGCGCCATGCCTAAACCACCGACTAAACCGGCACATAAATCCGATAAAATATCACCGAATAAATTGGTGGTAACAATCACATCAAACTGCTGTGGGTTCATCACCAATTGCATACAGGCGTTATCGACAATCATTTCCACCGTTTGGATGTCTGGGTAACGCGCGGATACTTCGCGAGCTGTTTTCAAAAACAAACCAGAGGTTGATTTTAAAATGTTCGCTTTATGCACGATGGTGACTTTTTTGCGGCCTTCACGGCGCGCTAACTGGTAAGCAAACTCCACAATACGTTCGGAGCCTTCGCGTGTCACGATACTCATCGCTTCAGCCAATTCACCATCATTTTTCACGACTTGGCCAGCGCCTGAGTACATCCCTTCGGTGTTTTCGCGCACGGTCACGATATCAATGTTTTCGTAACGGGCTTTGGTGCCTTTAAACGACACCACAGGGCGCACGTTGGAATACAAGTTAAACTTCTTGCGCAAGGTCACGTTGATGGAGGTGAAGCCTTCCCCTACCGGCGTGGTCAATGGGCCTTTCAGCGTGATTTTATTGCGAGCAATGGCGTCGAGTGTTGCGGCAGGCAATAACTCGCCGGTTTTTTCTAACGCGGTCAAACCGGCATCGACAAATTCGTAAGTGAAATTACAGCCCGCTTTTTCCAGCACTGCTAATGCGGCATCCACAATGCTTGGGCCAATGCCGTCGCCTTTGATAACGGTAATGGTTTGAGTTGTCATACGTAACCTTTCAGGTGAACCAGTGAATTAACGTGGATGGATGACAGTGTCAGCACTGTTCTTTATAGCCGTCCACAGCACGGTCCAATTTTAACAGTGGTGTATATTTCTTTCCAGAATAATGGTCAGTAATCAGTATTAATGCTGTTTATACTGAAAATACAAAGAAATGATGTAAGAAAACTACAAATCACTGTGAATGGGTTGATGGTGCTGGCCATCCGCGAGGATTAACTGGCGCCATTCAGTCAGCGAATAGTGGGGTAAATCTAACGCCTGTTGCGCCTTGCTAAAACAAGAGTGCATCAGCTCGGTTGGTACACTATGGCCAAGGTAGGTTTGCTGAAACTCCAATAGTGCCAAACGTAACAGCAGTTGGGCCGTTTGTTGCTGGCTATAACGCGGCTGCACGTCTGGTTCACGGCGAAAGGTTAACACCGCGTCAGTCCATAGCATTTTCGGAGACACCGCCGCAAGCAGCTGTGAGCAGTGGTTAGGTAGTTCAGTGTGTTGCCATAACAACTGCTGACAATAATCCGCCACAGGTGATTGCTGGCTGCCGGTAAAAGCTAACTGCAGTGCAGACATTGGTGTTTCCCGTTGCAGCACCAGCATGATGGCCACCGCTATGACATCGGCTTCGCTATGCACCAAACTGAGGTTCGGACTCTTTAAACCAAATCCCCTTAATGTACTTGCCAAGACCTTCGCTGCCTGCGTGAACCAATGCCCGAGCGGGCCTTGTTGGCGCTGCATTTGTTGCTGCAACCAACTCAGGCGCAAGATCTGTGGTAGCTGATCGGTACCGAGCATGGCAAGCGCATGCCGCGGATCGGTGATTTGTAGGTGTTGCTTGGTTTGATCACTGGCCGCCTGCAGTAAAAACGGCAGTAACTCAGGTTGTCGCTCTAGCCATTGCAGTTGCTTGGAAACGCCCCAATTGGGGTTTAATTGCTGTAACACGGCCAAACTGATCGGCGTTGCTTCATGCTGTTCGTCGGGTAAATCATCCGGCGAAATCATACTTTGCCACCAATCGACGTCTTTACAAAAGCGCGGTGGTAACAACGTAAAACCATGACTGGTGATAGGTTTAACCTCATCTGCCAGTAGTGTCATCGACAAATCAAATTCGTAGCCTGACAGCTCGGGCTCGGGACGGGTGATTAAACAAATAGTGCCGATATGATCAGTGCATAACCGGGCAAACTGATGTAACGCAGGTTCGGCTTGCAACAGACGTTTTAACACCAAGCGTTGCCCCTGCGGCAGCGGAGAGCGCCATAACACCCGTACCGGTTGTTCAATTCCGGGCCACGGCATGCCTTTGACAGGCTGCATGGCAATTGCTAGCCGATAAGTTAGAACACAGACGCTGCTGATGGCATTTTGTTGCCACTCAGCGTGGCCGCGACGCAAGCGACTGCAACTGGCAAAAAGCCGCAGAGTATCTCGGTCAAATGGCTGTTTTTGCAACAGTCGCACGCAATAAGCCCACGGGTCTTGAATCCATTGTTGTTGGTCGTCTGGCAAGCTCTGTTGGCTGTAGTGGATTAAGGCCGATTGCTGCCAATAGATCAAGAACCAGCAGCTGGTGAGCAGATGCTCGCGTTGCCATTCAGGCCATTGTTGTTGACGGCAGTACAACGACAGCAGCACCGCATAGCGAGTGGCAAGCAAGCCAGGCAGGGACGTTTGGGCAGGTAGGGCCAATTGCGCCAGCCAAAAGTGTGGTTGACGCTGCCAGCTATCTAGCCACTCGATGGTAAGTTGTTCGGCGCGGTCCCAAACCTGCTGTGCTTGAGTCGCATGGTCTTGCTGTTGGAAAAACAGTTGAATGCGTTGAACCAGTTGCTGAAGGCCTTGAAGACTCATGTCCGATGGATAACCTGATAAAATTGTTGTTCTGCATCCGGGCCGGTCGCAACCAATTGGCTATTAATAAACAACAAAGCGGTACACTCTGTTTTGGTGGTAATGCCGTCCGAAATCGTTCGTTGCGTGCGGTAATACATCAGTTGATAGTAATCGTTGCCCTTGGCAAATCCCTCGGTAATGTCCGGACCACCGAGTTGCTGGATCACCTGTTGCTGCGAGGTGTTGCTGGATTTTTGCCGAAAGTCTGCAATAAACTTTCTGTTGTACGCTTCCCTATCAGACCAATTCATGGCGGTAGGGTCATCCTTATAAAAGCTGGTGGCTAGCCAATAACCAGCCGCGTACAAGGTCAAAAAAATCAGCGCATTCAGCAGATATTTGCGATTCACAGAAGCCTCATTGCTGCAAAGGGTACATTGCCGTTACGCAGCCAATTCTATACAAAATATGCGCCAAGTCGACTTGGTTTGGTCAACTTCAATCTCAGTGGCTGGGTATATCTGCGAGTTAGTGTGCGGTGATGGCGTTGCTGATGCAAGTAAAGACTGGGCTACTGCGATAAGCAGCAGCCCAAATCGGCTTAGCGTTGGATTTGATAACAAGGAATGTACTTCGAGCCAGGCAGTTTCATTCGTCCCTGCGTTACAAACGCTTCAAGCAAATCGTCCATCATTTGCATCAATTCCGGATCCCCTGATAACACAAACGGACCTTGCTTACTGATCGCTTTTATCCCTTCGTCTTTCACGTTACCGGCGACAATGCCAGAAAACGCTCGGCGCAAGTGAGCCGCTAACTTGGCTTTGTCTTGCTTGAGGTGTAAATCAAGGCCTGCCATGTTTTCATGAGTGGGCGCAAACGGATGTTGGAAATCTTGTTCAATCGCTAGCGTCCAATTAAAGTGATACGCGTCACCGACTTGCTTGCGATAACTACGCACATCGGTACAGCCTTGTTTCAACGTTTGCGCAACTTTGACGGGGTCATCAATAATAATTTGGAACAGCTTAAGCGCCTCGGCTCCCAGCGTTTTTTCTACAAAGCGACTAAGTTCGATGAAATACGCTTCGCTTTGTTTTGGCCCGGTGAGGATCACAGGTAGCACTTGGTCACGATTTTTCTCATTGAGCATAATACCAAGCAGATACAACAATTCTTCTGCAGTTCCTGCGCCACCAGGGAAAATGATAATGCCATGCGCGACGCGCACAAACGCTTCTAGCCGTTTTTCAATGTCGGGTAGGATCACCAATTCATTGACAATAGGATTCGGCGGTTCCGCAGCAATAATACTCGGCTCGGTCAGACCCAAATATCGACCATGTTGATTGCGTTGTTTGGCGTGACCGATGGTGGCGCCTTTCATTGGCCCTTTCATCGCGCCAGGGCCACAGCCGGTGCAAATATCCAAGCCACGAAGTCCCAATTGATAACCAACTTCTTTGGTGTATTTATATTCTTGTTCGTTAATAGAATGGCCGCCCCAACAGACAATCATGTTTGGCGTAGAACCAGGGCTTATCACTTGAGCATTACGAAGAATATCAAACACATTGTGCGTGATATGGCTGGAGTTGGTCAGGTCGAGTTTGTTTTTATCCGCACCTAAGCGAGTGTGATAAAACAAAATATCCCGCAACACCGCAAACAAGTGCTCGTGAATGCCGCGAATCAGTTCGCCATCGACGAAGGCAGAAGCGGGCGGATTAGACAGTTCGATTTTAATGCCCCGTTCGCGGGCGACTAAATTTACAGAAAAATCAGCAAATTGGCGGTAGATTTCTGATGAGCTATCGGTATGAGAACCTACGTTAAGCACCGCCAAACAGCAGTTACGGAATAAACGGAAAGTGTCGTTATTGGCATTTTGTTTGAGCGCATCGACTTCGAGTTGCGATAGCAAGTCCATTGCGCCGATCGGATTTAATTGTACAAACATAACAGCTCCTTAGGTCAGACCGACCCAAGGCACTGTTAGGTCGGTCATTAACTGCGGAATACGACTTTATCGCGTCCGGCGTGCTTAGCATCATACAAGGCTTCATCTGCACGATCGAAAGCGGCGCGGCCAGTATCCGAAGTCTTCACTTGCGTTGCTCCGAATGAAATGGTGATCGGAACACTTTGGTCTTTGAATTTAAACGGAATACGTTTGATCTTTTCACGGATTAAATTCAGCGGCCCTTCTAACTCTTCAATGGGAGTTTCTGGGAACAACAACACGAATTCTTCGCCGCCGTAACGTGCGATAAAATCCGATTCACGTAAGCTTTGGCGTAATGCTTTTGCAATAACTTTCAATGTTTTATCACCAGCACTATGACCATAACTATCGTTGATGTTTTTGAAATGGTCAACGTCTGCCAACACCACTGACAGTGGTTTACCGTAGCGCTTAAAGCGCTTCAGTTCGAGCTCATACCGCTCGTCGAACGATGCTCTGTTGGGTAATTCGGTCAACGCATCTTGCAAACTACGGAATTTTTGTTCAGCCAAGCGCTTACGGAACTGCGAGGCTTCTTCTTCCAATTCTTTCAAGCGTTTATCCATGTCTTGCAGGGCAGATAACATGGTTTCACGCTCTAAACGCTCGAGCTGTTCCTTTTCGCGTAACGAGGAACTAATAGCACCTAACTTCTCAGACACCAGTAGTTGCAATTGTTCCAGCGATTTTGCCCCTTGTGTTTCACGCCCCAACAAATCGATTTGTTGTTCGATTTGATGGTTGAGTACGGCCATTTTTTCGCGAATGCTGTTGCTGCTTTTGAGCGACGTCACCAAGGATTGTTGGACGTATGACAGCGCTTCATTCAAGCGCAATAAAAAGTGCTGAGCCGAATGGCGTTCTTCATTAATGCTCGAAATGATAATTTCGATAGTTTTTAAGCAGGCTTCCAGCAGTTTTTCGACGGTTAATTCACCCAGTAAACTCAGGCGGATGGCTTCGATCTCGCGGGCGTAATGACCTTCAAATGCTAATTCACTAAGCAAGTTGGTCAGTTCGACACTGATTTGACGGCAAATCGTTTCTTGTCGCGTGGTGTCGTTGATATCTTCGATATCGCCGCCTTGCTTGGCACTGAGCGCGGAATGATAAAGCTCAGTCAGGTGCGTCAAATGTGGAATAAAGCTGTTGAGGTTCGGGCCCGGTTCGTCCACTTTGCTAAGCAGCTCGCGCAAATCACGCCGCAATTGGTTTGGCAGACCCCGTTGCTTTTGCAATAACTTGCCTGCTTCGGCAATGCTGGCCTGTGCTTTGCGGACTTCTTGTTGTTGGCGGGCTTCTAAGCCTTTTAAATGGTCGGCGGTTTGTTCAAAAAGCGGCAGCAATTTCTCAAGGTCGGTACCATTGGCGAATTCCTGTCGCAAACGTGCGAGCTTGTTATCAAGCTCAATGTCAATTCCTTTGCAAACCAACGATAATCTTGAAACGAATTGAGCCAGAATTTTGAACTGGCCTTCATAGGTATCTTCAAGCATCTTGCGAGCCTTAACGGCGTTGGCCAGCTGTTGTTTGAGTTGGTTGTCCGAGTCTACCACGTGTTCATACCGGCAAATCAAATGCAGTTAGTAGCCCAAGTATATCTGCAACTTATACAAAAGCGCAGCCCTTAACGTCAGGAATTAAAAAAGCCGACGGAAATTTCTTGCCGTCGGCTTCTTTGGGTCTTTAAAAAGACCTTATTTTTTTGTCAAGTAGTAGGGTAACCAGCTTTGTTCTTCAACAGAGGTCAGCATGTTCATAACGTTAATCCTGTTCACAGCGTTGGTTGGGTTGATGCCGTAATCATCAACGGCGACAATTTAACCATATTTCGTTTCGAAAGTAAAAGTTATTTTGTAAGTTTTCAGTTTGGGTTACAAAAATCTGATCATATTTTTTTGGCATCTGGTCGGACAGATGCTAGTCAGCGCTTTCAAATTGCCGCACTATGGCAAAAACACAGGAGTTTCTATGCATTTTCATCGGATTGCTGCGGCGTTATCGCTGCTCTGTGCCAGCTCAGCTTGGGCACAAACGGACTACACCATTCGTATCACAGAACCATCGCATCATTTAGCCGATATTACGATGACGCTCGACACCGCGAAAACAGGGGCATTAGCGGTAAAAATGCCAGCGTGGCGAACCGGTAAATACCAAATTATGGATTTGGCGAATGGTGTTCGTCGTTTCGTTGTGAAAGATGCGTCAGGAAAAGAACTAAAGTTTGATAAAACCGACAAAAGTACCTGGACTGTGCAAGTTGAAAAGCCGGGTCGGTTAACCGTATCGTACCAAGTGTATGCCAATGCGCTTGATGGCCGCAGTCGTCATATCGATGATACGCATGCTTATATCGATTCGTCGGCGTATCTGATGTTTAGCGACGAAAGCCGTGATGATGAGGCCGTGGTGCAGTTAGACGTGCCTAAAGGCTGGCGCAGCACATCGGGCATGCCAAGACTTGGTGCGCATCAGTTCAAGGCGGCTAATTATGATGTGCTGATTGACTCTCCGATTGAAACCGGCATCCACCAAAGTTATACCTTCAAGGCAGATGGCCGCGATTACGAGGTGGTGATTTGGGGCGAGGGTAATTACAACGCCAAGCAAATGGTGGCTGATCTTGAAAAGTTGGTGCAACAAACCGACACCATTTGGCAAGGTTATCCGTATCAAAATTATCTGTTTATTGTCCATGCCACCGACAATGCCGGCGGAGCGACGGAGCATCTGAATTCGACCGTGATCCAGCGTCCACGGTTTGCCTTTAAAAAACGTGAACATTACCTCGATTTTTTGGCGACGGCATCCCATGAATTAGTCCACACCTGGAACGTTAAAGCCTATCGTCCTGCGGAAATGGTGCCTTATGATTTCTTAAATCCTAATTACACCAAGTTGTTATGGATCTCTGAAGGCTCGACCAGTTACTTCCAAAACCAACTGTTGTTGCGTGCAGGTCTGATGACGCATGACGAGTTTTACGCGGGGCTTGCCAAGGCGTTAGATAAATTTTCTCGTTTGCCGGGCGCGCAAGTGCAATCTGTGGCACAAAGCAGCTTCGACAGTTGGATCAGTTTGCCAGGTGATCACGCGGATAACTTCAGTGTTAACATTTATTCTGAAGGTTATTTAGTCAGCTGGATGCTCGATCAGTGGTTGTTACAAAATTCTGATTTAAAAGCGAATTATCGTGATTTACACAATGAGCTTTACCAACGGTTTGCCAAAACTACAGCGTTTACGGCCGAGGATGTCAAAGCCATTGCCAAGCAATTGACCGGCGATAGCTTAGAGGATTTCTGGCAAGCGCAAGTTGAAACACCGTTGGAGCTCGATGCCAAAGGATTACTGGCGTCTGCAGGCTTGGAGTTAGTGTATCCAACATCGCAAAAACCAATGAGTGGCATTACTAGCATCAATAAAGATGGCGTAGAAAAAGTGGTCAAGGTGCTGCGTGATAGCCCTGCCTGGCAAGCCGGAATGACCGCCGAAGATGAAGTGATTAGTGTCAACGGCTTGAAGTTAAAATCACCGTTGGATGAGCGACTGAAAGATTTTAATCCAGGCGACAAAATTAGTCTGCATTTATTCCGCTCAGGTCGGTTGATCAGCGTTGACCTCACGTTAGGCGCTGCACCTGACGGTCTGCCAAAAGTTCAACCTGTGGCCAAGCCAACCAAGGCGCAACGTGCTTTTCATAAGGCATGGCTCGGCGTTGAATTGCGTGATAAACCCAGCAAATAAATAGTGAGTCGAGTGACAAAAAAACCGCCAGTGGCGGTTTTTTTGTCGTCGATGTCGTTATTGACGAGTTAATCGTAAATTAGGCGGCGTGTAAGCTTCACTGCTTCGTAATGGATTGATATCTAATCCGCCTCGACGGGTGTACCGTGCATAGACAGCCAAAAACTCTGGCGCTAACAAGGCTGATAAATCTTGGTAAATACGTTCGACGCATTGTTCGTGGAACTCATTGTGCATCCGAAAACTTATTAAATACCGTAACAAACTTGCTTCATCAATTTTGGCGCCGCGATAGTGAATAAACACACTGGCCCAATCAGGTTGGGATGTGATCAAGCAGTTGGACTTCAGCAAATGCGAATGCAACTTTTCTTCAACAATGTCATCAGACTTGCGCGCTAGTAAACCCGGGTCGTAGTCGTATTGCGTAATTGTCACGTCCAAATCATCAATACAACGTCCTGGTAGCCAGGTGGGTTGGAAAGATCCAAGCTCGTTGACATGATGCAACACCACATCGACTTTTTTACCCGCGCATGCCGATAGGTCGTGTTGTAGCGCCTGATAGACGCATGTGATGTCATGGAATTTGGTTTGATTAAAACTGTTTAAGTACAGCTTGAAGGACTTGGATTCAATTAAATTCGGCGAGTCATAAGGCACTGTGACGGTTGCCAATGCCACAGAAGGTTTGCCATGTAAATTTAACCATGACAATTCATAGGCGTGCCAGACATCGTAGCCAACGAACGGCAGCGGCTGGTCGGCGGCGATGCCAATTAGATCACGTGCAAGTTGGCGTGGCACGGGTTGCAGCAGAGCAGGGTCGTATTCGGCTTTATAAGCCGTGGTTTTACCAAGCGACAAATGTGCAAGGTCTTGTTCATTAATTTTTGTCATGGCATCAGCTTCGAGCGTAAAATGTGCCGATTCTAGCACAAGGTGTTTATAGGCAGTACCACACGATGGCAACGGATAGTTTAGTAATTTCCCGATACGTCCAGCTGATGAATCAGGTTCAGCTACAGGCGCAAAACCACGGCGAGACTTGGCGTAGTTGGGCCGATCCTAGCACCCCATCCCCGGCGCAATATGGCGAGGTCATCGACGAACAAGTCGCATGGTGGCCAACACGTATGACAACCCCAGTTGATTTTTCTGGTCTCGCCAAAGGCTTAGAGATTGAAATCACGCCACAGTTGATGGAATTTTACAGCGTTGCATACGGCGCCGGTTTACCCGTGGTTCACGCCAAAGGCGATGCGGAGTTATTGATGGTCTGGCATGACCAAGACGCACTGCGTTTGCAAGAAAATTTGATTGCTCACGTGCTGATGAAGCGTCGATTAAAACAGCGTGATACTTTGTTTTTTGCCGTCACCGACGATGACGATTACATGATTTCAGTCCTAAATAGCACAGGTGAAGTCTATTTAGAACGAGTCGGCCATGAGGTTGAGCAAAAACTGGCGGATTCAATTGCAGATTTTTTAACGCAATTAGCACCTCGCCCCGCATAACCAACCGTCGTTTCAAGCGGGGCGCAGTCAAACCCACTGCGTCCATGCTTTTGAAACTGGCTTAGCCTTGGCATTGCCAAGCGATGTTTGACACCAAAAAACATCGATCACAGCGAAAATCAAACAGGCCGTGCCAAGGCTCGGCTAACCGCCAAGCTCCTTTGCATTGTGGGCAGCATTTGTTCGCTTCTTGCTGACAATCTTTACTGGTACCACTGTAGAGCGCGTAATAGACCGGCACTTGCAAGGCGTCGGCGCATTCCCGGGCTAACCCTCGGCCAGTTTTATTCAGTTGACTATGCAATTGTTGCAACGCGCGTTCTGCCGATGGCAACACCGAGTCTTGTTGCATTTGCACTTCATCCAGCGCTTGATATTGTAACTGCCAACGGATCACATCTTCGTAATCCTGTCCTTGACGATAATTCGCATGATACAGCGGTACCGGCGCGAAATGCTCGGCGCAATACAACACGGAATTCATTTGAGCAAAGCGGCTATACCAAATGTAACTTTGCGGCGGCTGGCCGTTGTCATGACAAGGATCGGTGTGATTGGACATCAAATCTTGCCCAAGAATGGTGAGCGCAGGGTAACTTAGGCCTGCAGCCGCCAATTGTTCCATGGCTTTAAGGCCTCGGCTGCTATGAGCATGTTTTTGTAATGCCTCAGGCTGAGGCAGTACCACGCGACAATAAAACTCATCCTGCGCCAGTGCTGTTGGCCATTCTCGACCGAGAATTTGGCCCTGAAAAATCAACGCTTCTAGATAACCACGCAACGCGGCTTCTGCACGTTGATAGTCGGTATCGGCAATAATTCGAAAACGCAGCTCAGCAACCCACATGTCAGTGTTGACGCTCTAACAGGTCGAGAATGCGATCGATTTTTTGCTCGAGGCGTTGTATGTCTTGCTGCAAAGCTTGCAAGTCCTGCGATGCTGCGACTGGGCTGCTGACCACAGCGCTGGCTGCAGTCTCTGTTGGCACAGCCTTGGTTTCAAATTGGGGTTGATTACGCCATTGCTGAAACGCCGTGAATAATTTAGCAGGGTCAGTACTTGGCATGCGTGCTCGAACCAACGCGAGATTGACGGCTTTGCCTTCTTGTTTCAATTGCTGAGCGACCTGACTGATTTGTCGAAATAAATCTGTACTCATAACCTGTGTTTTTCGCTACTTATTAGTGGAATTGACTAACCATAGAGTGCCAACTTGTTGCAGTTTGTTTCTAACATATTGATTTGAAACACTTTCAACTTTGGCATTCTCTTTGAATCATGCCATCGTATTATAAACACAAAGCTCCCGTGAAGCGGGGCTGCATTTTAGGAAATCATGCAATGAAAACTTTTATCAAATTTTTATCGGTCGTCGCAGTGGTGTCTTCATTATCGGGTTGTGTGGTCGCCGTAGGAAATGGCGAAGGGGATTGGGATGACAACGATTCCAACTGGCGCAAAACTCAACAAGCAAACTTAGGCTATATCAACAATTTAAAAATCGGTACTTCGACAGAATCTGTTCGTTCGAATTTGGGATCTCCGGCATTTGTAGAAACCTTCCAGCGTCAAGGCGAAACCGTTGAGGTGTTGTTCTATCGCACCAATCACCGTCATAGTGACGGCGAAACGAGTAAAGATGAATGCACGCCGTTGGTGTTTAAACGCGGCCAGTTAGTGGGCTGGGGCGATAAAGCTTACCAAGCCATGTAATTGCCGCCATACTCGATAAGCCCGTGGCCTTGGCCATGGGCTTTTTTTTGCGCATTGACAGGCCTAGTCATTTATTGCAACGTGGGGTTTTTCCACAACAAAACAGTAGCCGCGCATGTCTGTCCCTTTGCAACAGTTTCAATCATTTCGTGAGTTTTACCCCTATTATCTGGCTGAACACAGCAAGCCGCTATGCCGCGCATTGCATTACATCGGCAGTCTCAGTGTGATTGCTTGCCTTATCTACATTGGGATCACGGCGCAGTGGCAGCTGGGGTGGCTGTTACCCGTCTTGGGGTATGGGTTTGCTTGGGTGGGACATTTTTTTATCGAACACAACAAACCCGCCACCTTTCGTTACCCATGGTATAGCTTGATGGCGGATTGGGTGATGTTGTTTGATTTTTTAACCGGTCGGCTTACTGCAAAAATACCACGTTAGGCGCTTTGTAAGCCGGCATATCAAAGCGTGCAAGTCGATTGCCACGCAGCTGCATGTCGGCGTGATAGCGGCTTTGACCATCACCGCTAAAATCGACAATGTACAAGGTTCGAAAACGCCAAGCACCCTCGATTTTCATAAATTTATGGCCTTGTCGGGCACATTCAAGATACTGCACTTGATGCCGCTCACATTCTTTTCTGGCGTAGGCCACTGCAAATTCATCTTGTCGACGTTGCGCCATAAATAGATAGGTCACCAACATCAACAGGATCATTACCCAAATCATTGTCATAACTATCCTCCGACTCAGATCATGCTGGCGCCATCGTCGCTTTGCAAGACCTTATGATAAGATTGCCGCTTCGCCGGGAGGGAATGAATGACAAAGTACCAACGCATGACAGGCTTGCTGAATGACCTTGCAAAGGCCTTGCAGCACTATCAGCTGTGGAGTGACCAAGCGCCAGCCGCTGAGGCATTTGCCAGCACAGCGCCATTTTGTATCGACAGCATGTCGTTTGAAGAATGGCTGCAATTTGTGTTTCTGGTCAAGATGACCGATTTGATTGAGCAAGGTTTGCCATTGCCACGGCAAGCGCAACTGTCACCGATGGTGGAGCTGGTTTACCAAGATCGGGATGTCACAGAGCTAGCGCGAGTGTTAATAGCTATCGAAACGCTGCTCTGTGACGAGTCATGCTAATGCTGGAGATTTTGTATCAAGATCCATACGTGGTTGCAGTGAATAAGCCGGCAGGCATGTTGGTGCATCGCTCGTTTCTGGACAAGCACGAAACGGTGTTCGTGATGCAAACATTACGCGATCAATTGGGCCAGCATGTGTTCCCGCTGCATCGGCTGGATAGGCCCACCTCTGGTGTCTTGCTGTTTGCGTTGTCTGCGGATGTCGCTAGGCAGATGAATGACCATCAGGCGCTGTGGCAAAAATTCTATCTGGCAATAGTCCGGGGCTATGTGAACAACGCGATTACCTTGGATTATCCACTGATCGAAGAGTTAGATGCGATAGCCGATGCCAAGGCGCGAACAGATAAGCCTGCGCAAGAGGCGCAAACCAGCGTTTGGCCCTTGGCTTTGCATGAATTGCCTATTGCGGTTGGCCGTTATAACAGCGCGCGTTATAGCTTGGTGTTATGTCAGCCACATACCGGGCGAAAACATCAAATTCGCCGTCATCTCAAACACTTGTTTCACCCCATTGTGGGTGATACCACCCATGGCGATGGCAAGCAAAATCAACTATTTCGTACCCATTTGGCTAGCCAACGCTTGATGTTGCATGCGGCGTGTTTGCGCTTTACACATCCTGTGACCGACCAACACATAGAAATCCTAGCCCCTTGGCGCGAACAAGCTGAATTTTTTACCGCGTGGGGCTGGGACCGGCGGATTGAGCCTGCGGCGCTGACATCTATGCTGACTCAATTACCAGAACCGACGCTGATGCGCCATCAAGCCGCAACAGTGCCGAGTGCTTAATCGAAGGGCTGTCGTGACAGGCGCTGTAGTTTTCAAAACGTATCTGTTTCGAATAAAAAAGCCTGCTGACGCAGGCTTTCGGTGTGCTAAGCAGCGGCTTAATCAATGCTTCGCAGCAACGCGTTAATACCGACTTTGGCGCGTGTCTGGGCATCGACACGTTTGACAATTACGGCCGCATACAAGCTGTGCGACCCGTCTTTGCTTGGAATGGACCCCGGCACCACCACAGCGCCTGCTGGCACGCGGCCGTAGGTGATTTCGCCGGTTTCACGGTCGTAAATACGGGTTGACTGGCTGATATACACGCCCATGGACAACACCGCACCTTCTTCGACAATCACGCCTTCAACCACTTCAGAGCGCGCGCCGATAAAGCAGTTGTCTTCGATAATGGTTGGGTTGGCTTGCAGAGGCTCTAAAACGCCGCCGATGCCGACGCCGCCTGACAAATGCACGTTTTTACCAATTTGTGCACAAGAACCGACGGTCGCCCAAGTATCCACCATCGAGCCTTCACCGACATAGGCGCCGATGTTGACATACGACGGCATCAACACCACGTTTTTGGCAATGTAGCTGCCTTTACGCACCGCCGCAGGTGGCACGACGCGCACACCTTCGGCAACAAATTGCTCATGGCTGTAATCGGCGTATTTCATTGGCACTTTGTCAAAGAACCGGTTTTCGGCGCCGTCCATCACTTGGTTGTCGTTGATCCGAAATGACAACAACACAGCTTTTTTCAGCCATTGGTGCGTCACCCATTCGCCGGCGATCTTCTCGGCGACACGCGCCTGGCCAGAGTCGAGCAGCGCGATGGCACTTTGTACCGCATGACGGATCTCATCGCTGACTGTGGTCGGGGTGATCGACAAGCGATCTTCAAACGCTTGTTCGATAATGGTTTTTAAATCAGACATGGTCTTTCTTAGCCTTCAGTTGCATCAGTTAAATGGTCGATCAGGACTTTGCGCAGTTCCGCTTGTTCGTCTGCCGACAGCGCTTGGTCCTGTTGGGTAGAAATCATAAAAAAGTCTTCGGCGCGCTCACCAATGGTGGTGATTTTTGCGGCGTGGATATTGATATCGCATTGCGCAAACACTTGGCCAATCGTCGCCAGCAACCCTGGCATATCGAGGGCGGCCAATTCCACCATCGAGCGCTGCTTGTTGCCGCTTGGCAAAAAGGTCACTTTCGGTGGCACGTGGAAGGCTTTTAGTTGTTTGTTCGGCCGCGCTTTGTGATTGATCACTAAATCCGGTTGGGCGATGGCCTGTTCCAGCGCTTTTTTCAAACTTTGAATGCGTGACGTGGACGTGACCGCCGCGCCGGTTTGCTCCAGCACCACAAAGGTATCCATGGCATAACCGTCTTTGTTGGTCATGATTTGCGCATCAAAAATACTGACTTTTTTGCTATCCAGCGCCGCAACCATCCGGGCAAACAATTTTGGTTGGTCGGCAGTATACACGAACACTTGGGTGCCGCCGCGCATGGCGGTAGGGCTGACCAGCACCAGTGGTTTGCTAAAATCGCTATGCGCAATTAAATGCTCGGTGTGCCAGGCAATCAGTTTCGGGTTATAACGGGCAAAATAGTCGGCTTTGAACTTGGCCCACAGCGGTTCCACTTGCGTGGCGGAAATACCTTGCTCGGCCAATAAGCGCAGCGCTTCGCTTTGATGCTCGCGAATTTGATCGCGCAAATCCATCGGTTTTTCTAAACCACGGCGAAAGGCCTTTTGCGTGCCCAAATACAGTTCGCGCAGCAACGACCCTTTCCAATCGTTCCAAAGGTTGTCGTTGGTGGCGCGAATATCGGCCAGGGTCAAACAGTACAGGTAATTTAAGCGTGTTTCGTCACGGACTTTTTCGGCAAATTCGGCAATCACGGCGGGGTCGTGGATGTCGCGGCGCTGCGCCGTCACCGACATCAACAGATGCTGCTCCACCAGCCAGACAATCAATTTGGTATCAAAGTCACTGAGCTTGTGCATCTTGCCGAATTCTTTGGCATCGATGCCACCTAAGTCCGAGTGATCGCCACCGCGGCCTTTGGCGATGTCGTGAAAAATGCCAGCCAAATACAGCAGCTCAGGTTTTTCCATCCGTTTGACAATGTCGGTACAGAGCGGGAATTCTTGGGCATGCTCAGGGTCGGTGTAGCGGTACAAGTTCTTTAGCAATCGATGCGTGTGTTCGTCCACGGTGTAGGCGTGGAACAAGTCAAATTGCATCTGGCCGACAATGTTGCGCCACTGCGGTAAATAAGCCGCCAAAATACCGTGACGATGCATCAAGGTAATGGCGCGGTCCATGCCGTTGGGGTGGCGAATAATTTCCAAAAATAATTGGCGACAGACTTCGTAATCTTGTAAATCACCCATTAAGCGGCGGCGAACTTGCCGAAGTAAACGCAACGTCTCGGAGTGAATGCCCTGAATGCTGGGCTGACTGGCAATGTGCCAGAACATCAATAAGATATTTTCACGGCGCGAAAACACCGCTTTGTCAGGGGCGAAAATCAGATGACCGTGGATCTCAAAATGATCATCGAGCTGGGTGATTTTCAGCTTGCCGTTGGATTTTAAGATGCTGCCTTCAAAGTGCTGCAGCAGCATTTCGTTGAGTTCATTGACGCGTTGCACGGTGCGGAAGAAGCGTTTCATCATGCGCTCCACCGACACTTTGCCGTCATCGCCAAAGCCCAGCCAGCGCGCTACCGCGGGTTGATAGTCAAACAAAATACGGTTTTCGTTACGGTTGGCTTCTAAATGCAAGAAAAAGCGCATTTGCCATAAATAGCCTTCGCCTTCCATCAACTCTTGGTATTCGTCTTCTGTCAAATATTGATGGGCCACCAGTTCGCGCATGGTCTTGGTGCGAAAGTGTTTCTTCGCCACCCAACCGATGGTTTGAATATCCCGAAGCCCACCTGGGTTGGCTTTTAAATTCGGCTCTAAGTTATAGGCGGTGCCGTGATATTGCGCGTGACGACCTTGTTGTTCATGGCGTTTGGCTTGGAAAAAGTCTTTGCTGGGCCAGAAGCTGTCTTTGCTGACTTCGGCTTCGAGCTGCGCGAACAACGGCTGGTTGCCGGTTAAAAAGCGCATTTCCAACAAATTGGTCGCGACAGTGATGTCGTCTTTACCGATGGTGATGGTTTCTTTAACCGTACGCACACTGTGGCCGACTTCCAAGCGCAAGTCCCATAGAATGGTAATAAATTGACCGATTTGTTCTTGTTGCGGCTTCGATAGGCGCGAGTCGGCCAAAATCAGCAAATCGATGTCAGAAAACGGATGCAGTTCACCGCGGCCATAGCCACCGACGGCAATTAAGCTCAAGCCTTGATGCTGGGCCAAACCAAAATGGCGCCACAGTGCACATAACACGTGGTCCATAAAGCGAGCGCGGGCTTTAACAAGGGAATTGACGGATTGCGTTTTAGAGGCGACTTTCAGCCAGTCCAGAAAGTCGGCGAAGTATTTTTTGTAGCTCTCAAGGGTAAACTGGCCCGGTACAGATTGCTCAAAAGATGGCGTCGAAGTCATGCACTGTTACCCAAAGGGACAGCGCACCTGCTTAGTCCGCTGTCAAAACTCGCTCAATCGTGTCATCTGAACGCAAGGTCAGAATCTCACAGCCCGTGTCCGTCACTAAAATGGTGTGTTCGAACTGAGCTGATAAACTACGATCTTTCGTTACAACCGTCCAGCCGTCTTTCAGTAATTTGCTGTGGCGCTCGCCGGCGTTGATCATCGGCTCAACGGTAATGCACATGCCGGTTTTTAGCACATCACCTGTGCCCGGGCGGCCGTAATGCAGTACTTGTGGGTCCTCGTGGAAGCCTTCACCAATGCCATGGCCACAATATTCGCGCACCACGGAATAATTGTGTTTCTCGGCGTGCACCTGGATAGCATGGCCGATATCGCCTAAACGGGCGCCGTTTTTGACCTTTTTCAGCCCCAAATACAAACATTCTTGGGTGATGCGCACTAAGCGGTCGGCCAAAATTGATGGTTTACCGACGATAAACATCTTCGAGGTATCGCCGTGGTAACCGTCTTTGATCACGGTGATGTCGACGTTGACGATGTCGCCGTCTTTTAACAGCTTGTCATCGGCGGGAATACCATGGCAAATCACATGGTTGACTGAGGTACAAATCGATTTTGGAAAGCCGTGGTAATTCAGTGGGGCAGGGATGGCTTGTTGCACATTGACGATGTAATCATGACAAATCCGGTCCAGCTCGCCGGTGCTGACGCCTGCCTTGATGTACGGTTCGATCATTTCCAGTACTTCAGCGGCTAAGCGGCCTGCTACGCGCATTTTTTCGATTTGGTCCGGGGTCTTGATTATCGCGGTCATTCAGTCTCTCTCTGCTGCAAAACTACACAATTCATTGTGTTTCAGGGGCCGATATGTTATAAAGCGCGCCGCAATTTGGCAAATAAAGCCGATGAATTGTAGCAACGCCACGTTGTTACCGCGGTAAACGCTCGTTACGAGCAGCCAATTGCGACATCCAATTAATGTAAACAACACACATACATCGTCACATAAACCGGGGTGCTGAGACTCTGTTTCAGTCGGATTTATGGGATGTATGGAGGCCTAACCCCTAAAGAGGAATGACTCACATGGCTAAAGTTTCAATGCGCGATATGCTCCAAGCGGGCGTACATTTCGGTCACCAAACTCGTTACTGGAACCCAAAAATGAAGCCGTTCATTTTCGGTGCTCGTAACCGCGTTCATATCATCAACCTGGAAAAAACTGTTCCAATGATGAACGACGCACTGGCTTTCATCCAGTCAGTAGCTGCGAAAAAAGGTAAAATCCTGTTCGTTGGTACCAAACGCGCTGCATCAGAAGCTATCAAAGACGCCGCTCTGCAAGCTGACCAGTACTATGTAAACCACCGTTGGTTAGGTGGCATGCTGACTAACTGGAAAACTGTTCGTCAATCAATCAAACGTCTGAAAGATCTGGAACAACAGAGCCAAGACGGTACTTTCGAGAAGCTGACCAAAAAAGAAGCTCTGGACCGTACTCGTGAGATGGACAAGCTGGAAAAGAGCCTGGGCGGTATTAAAGATATGGGCGGTCTGCCAGACGCTCTGTTCGTAATCGACGCTGATCACGAACATATCGCTATCAAAGAAGCAAACAACCTGGGTATCCCAGTAGTTTCTATCGTTGATACCAACTCTGATCCAAAAGGTGTTGATTTTGTCGTTCCAGGTAACGATGACGCGATCCGCGCTATCCAGCTGTACCTGAGCGCTGTTAACGCTGCAATCGCAGAAGGCCGCGAGAAGAACATCGAAGTTCAAGCTGAAGCTGACAACTTCGTCGCTGCTGAGTAATTCGGCGGCGGTCAGGGCTGTCATCTGATTGTCCTGACCCACTTTTATGCTAGACGGGGGCGTATGCCCCTGTTGCTTAAATCTGATTGAAACGAGGAATTCCCCATGGCTGTAACCGCCGGTTTAGTTAAAGAATTACGCGAGCGCACTGGCGCTGGCATGATGGACTGCAAAAAAGCTCTGGAAGAGACTGCAGGTGACATCGAAGCAGCAATCGAATTAATGCGTAAAAACGGTCAAGCCAAAGCTGCTAAAAAAGCGGGCCGTATCGCTGCTGAAGGCGTGGTGATCACTCGCGTTGGCAACGGTTACGCTGTTGCAATCGAGTTCAACTGTGAAACTGACTTCGTTGCTCGCGACGTAAGCTTCTTAGGTTTCGCCAACGCTGTTGCTGACTTAGCTCACGCTAACAAACTGTTCACAGTTGACGCAATCAACGCGGCCGATTTGAACGGTGCTTCTGTTGAAGAAACTCGTGCCACACTGGTTGCTAAAATCGGTGAAAACATCAACGTACGTCGTATCAACGTGGTTGAAGGCGGTAACATTGGTGCATACGTGCACTCTGGCCGTATCGGCGTTCTGGCTGTGCTGGAAGGCGGTACTGAAGAGCACGCAAAAGATGTTGCAATGCACATCGCTGCAAACAACCCAGCGTACCTGACTCCAGAGTCAGTACCAGCTGACGTTGTAGCTAAAGAGAAAGAAATCCAAATCGAAATCGCTATCAACTCAGGCAAGCCAAAAGAAATCGCTGAGAAGATGGTGGTTGGTCGTATGACGAAGTTCACTGGCGAAGTTTCATTAACTGGCCAAATGTTCGTTAAAGATCCAAACATCACTGTTGCTGATTTCCTGAAATCAGCTGGTGCAAAAGCAGTTTCTTTCATTCGCTTAGAAGTAGGCGAAGGTATCGAGAAGCAAGAAACTGACTTCGCAGCTGAAGTTGCTGCTCAAATCGCAGCGGCTAAGAAGTAATTCTGGCTGTATGCAGCGTAATACACGCTAAAATAACCGCGACTGGCTTGCCAGCCGCGGTTTTTTTTAATCAGTGAAGGCCGGTTTGCTGTCCACCAAACCCGGCACAACAATTTTAACTATCAACGGCATGATGGGGATCGCATGAGCACTAATCCAAAACCAACCTACAGAAGAATTCTTTTAAAGTTAAGTGGTGAAGCCCTGATGGGGGATGAAGGCTTTGGTATTGATCCCAAAGTGCTTGACCGCATGGCGACTGAAATCAAAGAGTTAGTCGAACTTGGTATTCAAGTCGGTATCGTCATTGGCGGTGGTAACATTTTCCGTGGTGAAGGCTTGGCCAAAGCCGGTATGAACCGCGTCGTTGGTGACCACATGGGCATGTTAGCGACGGTGATGAACGGTTTAGCCATGCGTGACGCGTTGCACCGTGCATTCGTCAATGCGCGTTTGATGTCAGCGATCAACTTAAAAGGCGTCTGTGACGACTACAACTGGGCAGAAGCCATCAGCCTGCTGAAATCTGGTCGCGTGGTTATTTTCTCTGCCGGTACCGGCAACCCGTTCTTTACCACAGACTCCGCTGCATGTTTACGTGGGATCGAAATCGAAGCCGATGCGGTGTTAAAAGCCACTAAAGTTGACGGTGTATTCTCAGCCGATCCGGTGAAAGATCCAAATGCGACCTTGTACACTTGCTTGACCTACGATGAAGTGCTGAGCAAAGAGCTGAAAGTGATGGACTTAGCGGCATTTACGTTGGCTCGCGATCACAGCTTGCAAATTCGCGTGTTTAATATGAACAAACCAGGTGCTCTGAAGCGCGTGGTGATGGGCGAAGCCGAAGGCACAGTGATCGACCACGCCGAAAATTTGCAGTAAACTACCGGCATCTTTTCGATTTAGCTCCGATAAAAGGAACAACTTTGTGATTAACGATATCCTGAAAGACGGCAAAAGCCGGATGGAAAAAAGCGTCGAAGCGCTGAAAAACCAATTGTCTAAAATCCGCACCGGTCGTGCGCATCCAAGCCTGTTAGATAGCATCCATGTGTCGTATTACGGTGTGGATACACCCCTCAAGCAATGCGCCAACGTGTCGGTTGAAGACGCACGTACATTGATGATTACTGTGTTTGACCGCAGCTTGATTCAAGCGGTGGAAAAAGCCATTCTAAGTTCTGACTTGGGCTTAAACCCAGTCACTGCCGGCACCAGCATGCGCATTCCATTGCCACCACTGACGGAAGAACGTCGCCGTGACCTGGTGAAAGTGGTCCGTGGCGAAGCTGAAGGTGCGCGCGTTGCGGTGCGTAATATCCGCCGTGATGCTAACGCCGATTTAAAAGCCTTGCTGAAAGAAAAAGAAATCAGTGAAGATGACGAGCGCCGCGCTTCGGATGAAATCCAAAAGTTAACTGACCTGTTCGTCAAAAAAGTTGACGAAGTGTTAGCGGCTAAAGAAAAGGAATTGATGGAAGTCTAATGACTTTCCATGCATGATGGAAAGCGCCGTGCAGCCTGCTACGCGGCGCTTTTTTGTTGATCTATGCATTACAGGCAGTAACCATGACTGATTCATTACAAGACATCTCAAACGCTGGGTTACCACGGCACGTTGGCATAATTATGGATGGCAATGGTCGTTGGGCGGAACGCCAAGGAAAACCGCGAGTTTGGGGACATAAAAAAGGCGTGGACGCTGTGCGTCGTGCTGTAAGTTTCTGCCGCAAGTTGAATATTCCATCGTTGACACTTTTTGCGTTTAGCAGCGAAAACTGGCGGCGACCTGAAGACGAAGTCAGTTCCTTGATGGAACTGTTTATGTTCGTGTTAAACAAAGAAATTAAATTATTACATCGCAACCAAGTGCGGCTGAAAATCATCGGCGACACCAGTCGGTTCAGCGCAACGTTGCAGCATAAAATCAAAGAAGCCGAAGCCTTTACCGCCGCAAACACCGGTTTGACATTAAACGTGTGTGCCAATTACGGTGGACGCTGGGATATTGCCAATGCCGCACGTCAATTGGCTGAACAAGTCAAAGCGGGCACGCTGCAACCGGCAGATGTCACTGAACACGCGTTGAGCCCTTTGATCCAGATGGCTGAGCAAGATGAATTGGATTTATTAATCCGCACGGGTGGTGATATTCGCATCAGTAATTTCTTGTTATGGCAAGCCGCCTATGCGGAATTGTGTTTTATTGATACCTTATGGCCCGATTTTGATGAGCAAGTCTTTGCCGAGGCCATCGCCAGTTTTGTTAGCCGCGAACGTCGTTTTGGCTGCACTGGCGCACAGATCCGCGCATTAGCGGGCGTAAAATAAGGATAACGATTTTGTTTAAGCAACGCGTACTCACGGCGCTCGTTCTCGCGCCTATAGCCTTAGCGGCTGTGTTTTATTTACCACCGCTTGGGTTTGCCGCCTTTGTTGGTCTGGCGTTTACGGTGGCGGCATGGGAATGGGCGGCGTTTTGCGGCTGGCAATCAAAAGCTGTTCGCGCTGGGTTTGCCAGCGTGTTGGCGCTGATTTACGGGTTTTGCACCTTCGCGCTGCCCGCGTCTATGTTGTGGCCTGCCCAAAGCAATCAGCTGGCTGATATCGCCTTATGGCTTGGCGTCGGTTGGTGGTTAGTCGCAATATTGCTGGTGCTTAGTTTTAAAAGCTCCCGCCAGTCGTGGGAGCGTAATGCCGGCATTAAAGCGCTGATGGGGTTATTGACCTTGGTGCCAAGTTTTGTCGCTGTATTATTGGTTCGTTTTGTCAACGTGGAACAGGCACCCTTTACTGGCGCATGGTTGATTTTCGGCATGTTGGGGATTGTTTGGGCTGCAGATATTGGCGGCTACGTCATTGGCAAACCTTTTGGTAAACGCAAACTGTTGCCTGATGTGAGCCCTGGTAAAACGCTTGAAGGTTTCTTAGGCGGCTTAGGCTTTGTGTTCTTATTGGTCACCGCTGTTGCTTACAGCCAAGGTTGGCCAGAGCAAACGGCTGTCTGGTACGGCGCGGCCTTGTTATTGACCATTTTGTCGGTGTTTGGCGATCTGACTGAAAGCATGTTTAAACGGGTTGCCGGTATTAAAGATAGTGGCAGCATCTTCCCAGGCCATGGTGGAATTATGGATCGCATCGATAGTTTGACGGCGACAGCGCCACTGTTCGCGTTGTTTGTAGCGACCCTAGGTGGCGTCTGATGCCTAAGCAAGTCGTTGTGTTAGGCGCAACAGGGTCGATTGGTTGCAGTACGTTAGATGTCATCGCGGCTCACCCTGAGCGCTATCGTGTCTTTGCCTTGACCGGTGGTAAGCAAAAGCAGTCGCTGCTGAAGCAATGTTTACAGTTCGCTCCTAAATTTGCCGCCTTATTGGATGCGCACGATGCGCGCTGGTTACAGCAGGAGTTACAACAACACGGCAGTGCAACCCAAGTGCTGTCCGGTGAACAGGCGTTTGCTGAACTGGCCGCTCATCCCGACGCTGATGTGGTGATGGCTGCAATTGTCGGCGCTGCCGGTCTGTTACCGACGTTGGCCGCTGTGCGTGCAGGCAAACGCGTGTTGCTGGCCAATAAAGAAGCCTTGGTGATGAGTGGTGAGTTGTTTATTCGTGAAGTGAAACAACACAACGCGACCTTGTTACCGATTGATTCTGAACACAATGCCATCTTCCAATGTTTACCAGCCGAGCTACAACAACAAAGTTATAGCGGCGTGTTGCAGCGTCATGGTATTGCCAACATATTGCTAACGGGTAGTGGCGGGCCATTTCGACAAACTGACTTGGCGTTGTTTGATGCCATTACCCCAGAGCAAGCCGTGGCGCATCCGAACTGGTCGATGGGTAAGAAAATTTCCGTCGACAGCGCCACGATGATGAACAAGGGGCTTGAGTTCATCGAAGCGCGTTGGTTGTTTAACTGTGCGGCCGATGATATTCAAGTGGTGATCCATCCGCAAAGTATTATCCATTCGATGGTGCAATACACCGATGGCTCGGTGATTGCGCAAATGGGGAACCCGGATATGCGGACTCCTATTGCGCATGCGCTAGCCTTTCCTGAGCGGATCTCTGCACCAGTTAAGCCGCTGAATTTCTTCGAAAGCCCAGCGTTCACCTTCATGCAACCCGATGCTCAGCGTTATCCATGTTTGTATTTGGCGATTGAAGCTTGTCGTTTAGGTCAAGCGGCGACCACGACTTTAAATGCCGCCAACGAAGTGGCGGTTGAAGCGTTTTTGCAACGACAAATCCGCTTTACCGATATCGCCAAAGTCAACGAGCAGGTGTTAGCAACGTCGAGCCTTGGTGCTGTGCAGAGTTTGGATGAGATCTTGGCCTGTGACGCCGTTGCGCGTCGCCATGCCGCCCGTTCTGTGCAGGAGTTAGCCGCAAAATGACGGTGCTTTGGAATTTACTGTTTTTTTTAATTGTGATTGGCATCGTGGTATCGGTGCATGAATTTGGTCACTTTTACGCCGCCCGCCGCTTTGGTGTCAAAGTGCAGCGTTTTTCGATTGGCTTTGGCAAGGTGTTGTTACGTTGGCAGCGCGGTGAAACCGAATACGCCTTGTCGATGATCCCGCTCGGCGGTTATGTGGCGATGCCCGTCAGTAAAGATGACCAAATCCCCGAGTCTGAAAAACATCGCTGTATCGATCAGAAACCCGTATGGCAACGGATGGTGGTCAGTGCTGCAGGCCCGCTGGCCAACTTTGTGTTGGCGCTGGTGGTGGTGTGGCTGATGCTGCTCAAGGGCATTCCAACGTTAACGCCGGCTGCCGCTGAGATAAAAGCCAATTCTATCGCCGCCAACGCGTCTTTTCCGACCGAGCAAAAAATTATTGCCGTCAACGGCAACACGGTGCATGACTGGCAAGATTTTCAGTTATTAATGTTGGAGTCTCTGGGGGATGACAGCGCTGAAGTGACACTCCTTGACGAGAACACCCAAGAATCGCGGCGCGTGCGTTTAGATTTATCCACTTGGCAGCTCGACCCAGAAAAACAAACGGTCTACGACAGTTTGGGCATTGTACCTGTGATGGCACAAGGGCTGTTGGAGGTCGCACGAGTCGAGCCAGGTTCTGCGGCCGATCAAGGCGGTTTGCGTGTTGATGACCAGTTTGTTGCTGTTGATGGTGTGCCACTGGCTAATTGGCCACAACTGCAAACGGCTATTCAGCAACGACCGAATCAAGCCATGGTTCTGACCATTCAGCGCCAAGGTGCATTACAAGATGTAACCGTGACGCCACAAGGCCGCACGGTGAATGATGGCAGTCAACGCGGGTTCCTCGGTGTTTCTCCAAAAGTTAAACCTGTAGATGCGAAATACCAGCAATTACGGCAGTTTGATGTGTTCATGGCCGTGCCAGAAGCATTCGCAGATACCTGGCAATTGGTGCGTAATAGCTTCAGTATGTTTGGCAAACTCTTGACAGGACAGCTGTCTTTACGGCATTTAAGTGGGCCGGTATCGATTGCCGATGGGGCAGGCACAAGCGCCAGTTTTGGTTTAATTGCGTTTTTAAGTTATTTGGCGATCATCAGCGTCAACATAGGCGCGGTAAATTTACTGCCATTGCCTATTTTGGATGGCGGCCATTTAATGTATCTTGTCGTGGAACTTATCCGCGGAAAACCTGTCTCTGAGAAAGCGCAGGAAGTTGGTTTACGGTTTGGAGCCTTCCTTCTGCTGATGTTAATGGGAATTGCGCTGCTCAACGATTTTTCTCGTTATTTATAACTAATCACAAGTAGTCCAAAACAATGACAATTAAACGATTAGTCGCCGCCATGTTACTGGCCACTGGTAGTAACGCGGTGCTCGCTGAACAAGCATTTGTAGTCAAGGATATTCAGGTTGAAGGTCTGCAGCGAGTTGCACTCGGTGCCGCATTGAATAATCTGCCGTTTAATATCGGTGACACTGTCACTGATTTTACGCTGTCAAAAAGTATCAAAACGTTATATGCCGCAGGGCATTTTGAAGATATCCGCGTCTACCGTGATGGAACTACAGTTATTTTCCGTGTGAAAGAACGTCCAACCATCAACGAAGTCAGTTTCGACGGCAACAAGGACATTAAAGAAGAACAATTAAACGAGACGCTGACCAACCAGAAAATTATTGTCGGTGAGCAGCTCGATCGTACTATTATCCGCGAAATCGAAAACGGCTTAACCGAGTTCTATCATGGTGTTGGTAAATACAATGCCAAGGTCGAAGTGAAGCTGACGTATCTGCCCCGTAACCGTGTCAATTTGAAGATTAACTTCAAAGAAGGGGATGCGGCATCGGTGCGCCAAATCAACATCGTCGGTAACGAACTGTTCTCTGACGAAGAGATCATGAAAGATACCGAGTCGCTGGTCGATTTACCGTGGTGGCGTTTCTTGTCCTCGGATCGTTATCAAAAAGAAACCTTAAAGGGTGACTTGGAGAAGATCCGTAGTTATTACATGGATCGCGGTTATCTGCGGTTTGACATCGAATCGAACACCGTAGCGGTCAGCCCTGATAAAAACTCGGTGTACATCACGCTGCAAGTGAAAGAAGGTGTGCAGTACAAAATCAAAGGCATCGAGTTTGTTGGTGATTTGATTGGCCAAGATGAATTCGTCAAAGCCTTGTTGCCACTGAAAGATGGTCAGTTATACAACGGCGCTCTAGTCACCTATACCGAAGAAAGTATCGCTAAATTTTTAGCGACTTTTGGTTATGCCAATTCCAAAGTCCGCACCACCACCACCATTAACGATGAAACTCGTGAAGTGGCTCTGACGCTAAACGTCGACCCTGGCAAGCGGGTGTACGTCAATCGCATCACGGTGGCCGGTAACGAATCGACCAAAGACGAAGTCATTCGTCGTGAATTACGGCAGATGGAAGGCGCGTGGTTATCCAACGATCGCTTAGAGATGTCAAAACTGCGGATCCAGCGTCTGCCGTACATCGAGAAAGTCGACTTTGAGACCAAGAACATTCCTGGCACCGATGATAAAGTCAACGTGGCGTTTAAAATCAAAGAGCGTCCGTCTGGTAGCTTTAACGCCGGGGTTTCCTTTGGTAGCTTCCAAGGCTTGTCATTCCAATTTGGTATTGAACAACAAAACTTCATGGGGTCAGGTAACTCGGCAGGTATTAGTTTAAATACCAACAAGTACCAAAAATCCATTAGCTTAAGTGTCACGGATCCGTATTTCACCTTGGATGCGGTGTCGCTTGGCGGTAACGTGTTCTATTCAGACTTTGATGGTAGTAAAGCCGGTTTAGAGGCTTATAACCAAAAGAGTTATGGTTTTGGTTCAAGCGTGGGTTACCCGCTGAACGAGTACAACCGCTTAAACTTTGGCGCCAACGTGGTGTGGAACGAAATCAACTCGATCACTGAGTTTGACCAAATCCGTCACTTCCGCGGAGTGTTGATTGACGCGACCAACCCTGATGCCGCTTATAAGTTTACCAACTATGAGCTGACCACTGGCTGGGTGATGAGTACGCTCAACCGTGGTACCTTCCCAACGGACGGTACTTACATCGGTGCAGGCGTCAAGGTAACGACGCCGAACTCGGATCTGACCTATTTCAAAACCAACTTTGAAGCGCGGCATTACATCCCGCTGTCCAACGACCATGCGTGGTCGTTCTTAAGCAAGTTGGAGCTCGGTTACGGTAACGGTTATGGCGATCGCAACGGCTATGATTACACCTTGCCGTTTAACGATAGTTTCTACGCCGGTGGTCAAAACTTCCGTGGTTTTGAAAACCGCGTGATTGGCCCTCGTGCGGTCTATCGTGCCGTATCGAGCATCCCAGGTATGCCAGACCCAATCACCGGGCAGGTGCCAGGATTACCGTTAGGCCAAGGCTATGATACCTACAGCGTATCGTTGCGTTCTTTTGGTGGTAACGCCATGGCGCTTGGTACCTTGGAACTGATCACACCAACACCGTTGGTAAAAGAAGATTACGCCAACTCGATCCGGACAAGCTTGTTCGTCGACGCGGGTAACGTCTGGGACACCGAGTTTGATATCGGTCGTTACCGGAATTTAACGCAGACAATGACCACAGGCTATCAGCAGCCAAAACTGGTAGATTATTCAGATCCAGGTATGATCCGGGTAACTGCGGGTGTCAGCGTGCAATGGATTTCTCCGATGGGCCCACTCACATTCAGCTTGGCAAAAATCCTGCGCAAGTATGAAGGTGATGAGCAAGAAAACTTTAGTTTCAATATCGGTACTACTTTCTAAAACTATAAATAGAGGTTTAATTCACTATGTTGAAGTCAACTTTCAGCAAAACAGCGGTGGTCGTCGCAGGCCTGTTAATGACAGGAATGGTAGGTGCAAAAGAACTGAAAATTGCAGTCGTTGATATGCAAGAAGTGTTTGCCAAAATGCCACAAACAGCCAAGGTTGAAGAAGCGCTGAAAAAAGAATTTGGTCCAAAACAAGCAGAGTTAGAAAAGTTGAAAGGTGATTACACTTACAACGTTGAAAAACTCAAGCGTGATGGCGCGACCATGAGCGACAAGCAAAAGAAAGAACTGGAAGGTCAGCTGATGAAGCAGCAACAAACGTTGCAAGCGACTGCCGGTGCGATGCAAGAAGCTTTTGGCAAACGTCGTAACGAAGAAACTGGCAAAATTGGTGCAATCATCGACGCAGCAGTGAAGCAAGTTGTGACCTCAGGTGGTTACGATTTAGTATTACCAAAACAAGCCACTGTGTTTAACCAAGCTGAACTTGATATCACTCAAGCAGTGTTATCACAGGCAAGTAAAGGCCAATAATGGCTTATACGTTGCAACAATTAGCTGAGCACGTCGGTGCTCAGCTTCACGGCGACGGCGCTGCTCTTATCAGCGCCGTTGGCACTTTAGAAAATGCCAGCGCCGGCAATATCACCTTCTTGTCCAACAGCAAGTATCGTAAGTATCTTCAGGCAACCCAAGCCAGCGCCGTGTTACTGACAGCGCCTGAGCTGGAGTTTTGTCCTGTCGCCGCCTTGGTGGTGGCTGATCCTTACGTGGCCTTTGCCAAAATTGCTCAGTTACTGGATACCACACCTGCTGCTGCGGCCCCTGGTATTGCGGCGACAGCGCAGATCGCGTCGGATGTCGTGCTTGGTGCCGATGTTGCCATTGGCCATCATGTGGTGATTGAAGCCGGTGCCGTGATTGGTGACCGCGTGCAAATCGGTGCAGGCAGTGTGATTGGTGCAGGTGCTATCGTTGGTGATGATTGCAAACTTTGGCCAAACGTGACGTTGTTTCATCGTGTACGACTTGGCGCACGTTGTATTATCAATAGCGGTGCAGTGATTGGTGCAGATGGCTTTGGTTTTGCGAATCAACGCGGCCAATGGCTGAAGATCCCACAAGTCGGGACTGTGGTGATTGGGCACGATTGTGATATCGGCGCCAATACCACGATTGACCGCGGTGCCTTGGAAGACACCATCATTGGCAACAATGTGATTTTGGATAACCAAGTGCAAATTGCTCACAATGTGCACATTGGCGACCATACAGCCATTGCTGGCTGTACTGTTGTGGCTGGCAGTACTAAAATCGGCCGCTATTGTATTATTGGTGGCGCCTGTGCCATCAACGGTCATATGGAGATCTGTGACGGCGTGCAAATCACGGGCATGTCGATGATCATCAAATCCATCACCGAAAAAGGTATTTATTCATCCGGTACGCCGGCCCAGACTAACCTTGAGTGGCGCAAAAATAGCGCGCGCTACCGTAATCTGGACCAAATGTATCAACGGTTGCGTGAGCTTGAGCAACGTGTTGCCGAGTTACAACCACGTCCGTCGGACGATGCAGCCGACTAAACTATTTCGAGGTTCACCTTGAGCAAAACTCTAAATACATTGGAAGTTCAGGAAATTATGCGGTTGTTACCGCATCGTTATCCCTTCTTGTTGATTGACCGCGTGTTAGATTTTACGCCAGGCGAGAGCTTAACGGCGTTGAAAAACGTATCGATCAATGAGCCAATGTTTACTGGCCATTTTCCTGGCCTGCCTATTTTTCCTGGCGTGCTGATTCTCGAAGCCATGGCGCAAGCGACTGGCATTTTGGGCTTTAAGACCGTCAGTGAGCGTAAAGAAAACGAATTGTATTTGTTTGCCGGGATCGACGATGCGCGCTTTAAAAAGCCGGTGGTCCCTGGTGATCAGTTAATTCTGGAAGTTAAATTCCTGGTTGAACGCCGTAACATTTGGAAGTTCCATGGCGAAGCGAAAGTAGACGGACAGGTAGTCTGTTCTGCTGAGATTATGTGCGCCAGAAGGGAACTGTAAAATGATCCATCCAAGTGCAGTGATAGAAGCGGGCGCTAAGCTCGGTCAAAACGTCCGGATCGGACCTTTTTGTTATGTCGGCGCCAATGTTGAGCTCGGTGACGACTGTGTATTGGAATCGCATGTTGTGATCAAAGGGCCATCCTTTATTGGCCGCGGTAATCACTTCTATCAATTCAGTAGTATTGGCGAAGCCTGCCAAGACAAAAAATACAACAACGAGCCGACGGAACTGCACATCGGCGATCACAATATTTTCCGAGAAAGCTGTACTGTGCATCGTGGCACCGTGCAAGACAAAGGCATCACTCGGATTGGTAGTCATAACTTGTTTATGGCGTACACCCATGTGGCGCACGACTGTGTGATTGGCAATCATGTGATTTTTGCCAATAACGCCTCCGCTGCAGGACACGTCCATGTTGGTGACTGGGCTATTATTGGTGGTATGAGTGGTATCCATCAGTTTTGTCACATCGGCGCTCACAGCTTTATCGGCGGTGGTTCTGTGGTGGTCAAAGACGTGCCACCTTATGTGATGGCGCATGGCTCGCATGCCGTGCCTAATGGCATTAACAGTGAAGGTTTGAAGCGTCGTGGTTTTACCAGTGACTCGATTTTAGAGATCAAACGTGCTTACAAAACCCTTTACCGCCAAGGGTTGACGGTGTCTGAGGCCTTGTCGCAGTTGGAAGCCAAAGCCAATGAGCTGCCTGAGATTAAAGCCTTTACTGACTTTATTCAGAACGCCCCTCGCGGCATTATTCGCTAATTCAAAGGCCCGGCAACGGGCCTTGTCGTTTTAGGCAAGGATTTTTATGACGCAGCTGCGTATCGCCATGATTGCCGGTGAACACTCCGGTGATATTTTGGGGGCCTCCCTGATCAAAGCGTTAAAAACCTATTACCCCGATGCCGAATTTATCGGCATTGGCGGGCCGCGGATGCGCACGGAAGGCTTTCAAGCCAGTTTTGATATGGAAGAGCTGGCAGTGATGGGCATTGTGGAAGTGCTCGGCCGTTTGCCGCGCTTACTCAAGGTGCGCAAGCAAATTCTCAGTCAGTTGATTGCTGCTAAACCGGATGTCTTTATTGGCATTGATGCGCCTGATTTTAACTTGCCGGTGGAATTAAAGCTCAAGCAAGCCGGCATTAAAACCGTGCATTACGTCAGTCCTTCGGTGTGGGCATGGCGGCAAAAGCGCATTTTCAAAATCGAAGCGGCCACCAACATGGTGCTCGCGCTGCTGCCGTTTGAAAAAGCCTTCTATGACAAGTTCAAGGTGCCGTGTGAGTTTGTCGGTCACACGCTGGCCGATGAAATGCCGCTGGATGTGGACAAAGCCGCGCTGAAATCTGAATTAGGGTTTGCCGCCGAGCAGCCGCTGTTGGCGTTGATGCCAGGTAGCCGCAGCAATGAAATCAAATTACTCGCCGCCGATTTTTTCGAAACGGCCAAGTTGCAATTGGCGAAACAGCCAAATTTGCAGCTGGTGTGTAATATGGTGACGGAACAAAAAGCGGCGTTATATCAAGAGATCAAAGACGCCATCGCGCCGGATTTACCGGTGACCTTATTGATTGGTCAAGCCCGCAAAACACTGCAAGCGGCCGATGCGGTGTTGATTGCCTCGGGCACAGCTACGCTGGAAGCTATGCTGGCGAAAACGCCGATGGTGGTGGCGTATAAAACCAACTGGCTGACCTATCAAATCGCCAAGCGCATGGTCAAGGTGGATCATTTTAGCCTGCCGAATTTACTGGCCAAGCGCGCGTTAGTGCCTGAGTTGCTACAAGATGCGGTCACGCCGCAGGCGCTGGATGCGGCGCTGTCGCCGCTATTTGGCGACGTTGGCGCCCAGACGCAGCAGGCGTTTAACCAATTGCATCAACAGATCCGCCAAGACGCGAGCGCAAAAGCGGCGGCCGTGATTCACCAGGTGTTGCAATGACCGATTTTAGTCGTCCAAATTATCAATTGATTGCCGGCGTTGATGAAGTCGGCCGTGGCCCATTGGTCGGCGCCGTGGTGACAGCCGCGGTGATTTTGGACCCTGCTAGGCCAATCCTTGGCCTTAACGATTCCAAAAAACTCAGCGAAAAGAAACGCTTATTGCTGGTTGATGAAATTCGGGAAAAAGCATTAAGCTGGAGCCTCGGCCGTGCTGACGTGCACGAAATTGACGAGCTGAATATTTTGCACGCCACTATGCTGGCGATGGAACGCGCGGTGGCCGGTTTGTCGGTCAAGCCCGAGTGGGTACTGATTGACGGCAATCGGGTGCCGAATGGCTTGAAAGGCTTCGCCAGCGCGGTGGTGAAAGGCGATGCGTTGGTGCCGGAGATTAGCGCTGCGTCAATTTTAGCCAAGGTGGCGCGTGATGCCGAAATGGCGGCGTTGCACGAATTATTCCCGCAGTACAATTTTGCCGGCCACAAAGGCTATCCAACGGCTGAGCATTTAGCGGCTATTCAACAATTTGGTATTTTGCCAGAGCATCGCCGCAGTTTTCGGCCGGTGCGTGACATTGCAGAGAGATAACAGGTATGGAACCTAGGTTTGTCCATTTACGCGTGCACAGCGATTTTTCGATGGTGGACGGCTTAAGTAAAATCAAACCTATTGTTGGTGCTGCAAAAAAGCAAGGCATGGCGGCGCTGGCACTGAGCGACCAAATGAACATGTGCGGCATGGTGCGTTTTTATTCTGCCTGTAATGAAGGCGGTATCAAGCCGATTGTCGCTGCCGACTTATGGGCGCAACACCCGCTGTTCCCCGGCGAAGCCAACCGCTTATTAGTGCTGGCGATGGACAATACTGGCCATCAAAACCTGACCATGTTGATTTCCAAGGCCTATGTGCGTGGCCATGTCGATGGCAAACCACAAATCGAACACGACTGGTTGGCCGAGCATGCACAGGGGCTCATTGTGTTATCCGGTGGCCGGGAAGGGCCGCTGGGCAAAGCGCTGCTTAAAGGCAACCAAGCCAGCGCGGCGCAATTAGTCGAGTTTTATCAAGCCCATTTCCCAGACCGGTTTTTTTTAGAGCTCATTCGCACCAACCGGCCCGACGAAGATCAATACATTCAGCTGGCGGTGACGCTGGCTGAACAGACAGGCCTGCCGGTGGTCGCCACCAATGAAGTGGTGTTTTTAACCCAAGACGATTTCTCTGCGCACGAAATTCGCGTGGCTATTCACGATGGCTTTACGCTGGAAGATAAACGCCGGCCGAAAAAATATTCCGAGACGCAGTACCTGCGATCAGAGCAGGAAATGTGCGAACTGTTTGCCGACATTCCAGAAGCACTTGCCAACTCGGTCGAAATTGCCAAACGTTGTAACGTCACCATCCGGCTTGGCGAATATTTCCTGCCTGCCTTTCCAACCGGTGGCATGAGCGATGCCGACTTCTTGGTGATGAAATCACGCGAGGGCATGGAACAGCGCCTGGAAATTTTATTCCCAGACCCCGAAGTCCGGGCGCAGCGGCGCGGCGAATATGACGAGCGTTTGCAAGTCGAACTCGATGTGATCAACCAAATGGGCTTTCCCGGCTACTTCTTGGTGGTGATGGAGTTTATCCAGTGGTCGAAAGACCATGATATTCCGGTGGGGCCGGGGCGGGGCTCGGGTGCCGGTTCGTTGGTGGCGTACGCGCTGAAAATCACCGACTTAGATCCGCTGGAATTTGACCTGCTGTTCGAGCGGTTCTTAAATCCAGAGCGGGTGTCGATGCCAGACTTTGACGTCGACTTTTGTATGGACCGTCGTGACGAAGTGATTGAGCACACGGCCGACATGTACGGCCGTGAAGCGGTTTCGCAAATTATCACCTTCGGCACCATGGCGGCCAAAGCGGTGATCCGCGACGTGGGCCGCGTACTGGGTCATCCGTATGGCTTTGTTGATCGAATTTCCAAGTTAATTCCGCCCACGCCCGGCATGACGCTCGAGCAAGCCTTTATCGAAGAGCCGCGTTTACCTGAGATGTACAACGCCGATCAGGAAGTGAAAGATTTGATCGACATGGCGCGCCGCTTGGAAGGCGTCACTCGTAACGCCGGTAAACACGCCGGTGGTGTGGTGATAGCCCCGACCAAAATTACCGATTTTGCCCCGCTGTATTGCGACGCCGAAGGGAAAAACCCGGTCACGCAATACGATAAAAACGACGTCGAATACGCAGGCCTGGTCAAGTTCGACTTCTTAGGCCTGCGGACACTGACTATTTTGCAATGGGCGGTCAACATGGTGAACGAGCGGCATGCTCGCACCGGTAAAAAACCCATTAATATCAGCCTTATTCCGCTGGATGATAAAAAAAGTTTCGACATGCTGCTGAAGGCGGAAACCACTGCGGTATTCCAGCTGGAATCGCGCGGCATGAAGGATTTGATCCGCCGCTTAAAGCCAGACTGCTTCGAAGACATGATCGCTCTGGTGGCGCTGTTTCGCCCAGGCCCGCTGCAATCGGGCATGGTGGATAACTTTATCGACCGTAAGCAAGGCCGCGAAGCAATTTCTTACCCGGATGCAACCTGGCAACATGAATCGCTAAAACCGATCTTAGAGCCGACCTACGGCATCATCTTGTACCAAGAACAGGTGATGCAAATCGCGCAAGTACTGTCGGGCTATACGCTGGGCGGCGCGGACTTGCTGCGCCGTGCTATGGGTAAAAAGAAACCCGAAGAGATGGCCAAGCAACGCGATACCTTCCGCGATGGCGCTGTGAATAACGGCGTGGATGCGGAACTGTCGATGAAAATCTTCGACTTGGTCGAGAAGTTCGCCGGTTACGGCTTTAACAAATCGCACTCGGCCGCTTACGCCTTGGTGTCGTATCAGACGCTGTGGATGAAAGCGCATTACACGGCGGAATTTATGGCGGCTGTGATGTCCGCCGATATGGACAACACCGACAAGATCGTCACCTTGGTCGATGAATGCGAAAACCTCAAGCTAAAACTGATCCCGCCGGATGTAAACTCTGGTCAATACAAGTTCACCGTTAATGAACAAGGCCATATCGTCTACGGCATTGGCGCGATTAAAGGCGTTGGCGAAGGCCCAATCGAAGCCATTATTGAAGCGCGTGAGGCCGGTGGGCCATTTTTTGATTTGTTCGATTTCTGTAACCGAGTTGATTTAAAACGCTTGAACCGTCGGGTCATTGAAAAACTGATTTATGCCGGTGCTATGGATAGATTAGGGCCGCATCGCGCGTCGATGATGGCATCGCTGGAAGAAGCGATGAAAGCGGCCGATCAGCACGCCAAAGCGCAAGCCGTTGGACAAAACGATTTGTTTGGCATGCTCGCGCCTGAACCGGAAAATTCGGCCAAAGCCTTTAAACAAGTGCCGCCGTGGCCGGACGAAGTCTGGCTGGAAGGTGAACGCGAAACACTGGGGTTGTACCTTACGGGTCATCCAATCAACCGCTATTTGGCGGAGCTTTCACATTATGCCACGGCGCGATTGGTCGACTTTACGCCAACACGGCGTGACCAAACCGTGCATGCCTGCGGCTTGGTGGTTAGTGTGCGGGTATTGATCAACAAAAAAGGCCGGCGCTGGGCGTTAGTGCAGTTGGATGACAAATCAGCACGGCTAGATGTACGATTTTTCCCCGAACAATTCGAGAACTTCGAGCATCTGCTGCAAAAAGACAAAGTTTTGGTGGTTTCTGGACAGGTCAGCTTTGATGATTTCAGTGGTGGCCTTACAATGACCGGCCGCGACGTGGTCGAGATCACCCAAGCACGCGAGAAGTGCTTGAAAGCATTGAATATTGATCTCAATACGGGGCGTCCACACAGTGACGTGGTGCCCAAATTAACCAAGGTTCTCAGTGACTTTAAGGCAGGGACTGTGCCGGTCAAACTGAGATACCCACGCCAGGAAGGCGCAATAACAATCGCGTTAGGGACAGACTGGTGGGTCACCCCCGCCGATGCTTTGTTGCACGAACTAAAACAATTGGCAACAATACACCTTGAATTCAACTAGTAGGTAGAAACGCTCCATGATGCTGAATTATCTGGAATTTGAGCAACCAATCGCAGAACTTGAAGCAAAAATTGAAGAGTTGCGTAAAGTCAGTCGCAGCGGTGACTATGACATTGGCCTGGAAGAAGAGGTCAACAAGCTCAAAGAAAAAAGCCTGGCGCTGACTAAAAAAATCTTTGCAGAATTAGGCCCATGGCAAATTTCGCAAATGGCGCGTCACCCACTGCGCCCATACACGCTGGATTACATCAAACACATTTTTACCGATTTTGACGAGTTCGCCGGCGACCGCACCTTCGCCAATGATCCAGCGATCGTCTGCGGTACAGCGCGGCTGAATGACCGTCCCGTGATGGTCATCGGTCACCAAAAAGGCCGCGACACCGCGGAGAAAATCAAACGTAACTTCGGTATGCCAAAACCGGAAGGCTACCGCAAGGCGCTGCGCATGATGGAAATGGCAGAGCGCTTTAAGATGCCGATCATCACCTTTATTGACACGCCGGGTGCCTACCCTGGTATTGGCGCCGAAGAGCGCGGTCAAAGTGAAGCCATCGCTCGCAATTTAAAAGTGATGGCCGGCTTAAAAGTCCCAGTGCTGTGTACCGTGATCGGTGAAGGTGGTTCAGGTGGAGCATTGGCCATCGGTGTCGGCGATCAAGTCAACATGCTGCAATTTAGTACCTATTCGGTGATCTCCCCGGAAGGTTGTGCATCGATTTTGTGGAAAAGCGCCGAAAAAGCCCCGTTGGCGGCTGAAGCGATGGGCGTTACTGCGGGTCGTATCAAAGAACTGGGGTTAATTGATGAAATCATCAACGAACCTTTAGGTGGCGCACACCGTGCGCATGACCAAATTGCGCAAACCTTAAAAGCTGCGCTGTTGCGTGATTTAGCAAAACTCGACAAACTGTCGGTCGATGAATTGTTAGATCGCCGCTACAAGCGTCTGATGTCGTTTGGTTATTGCTAAGCACCAAGCCACGTTTGAAAAAGCCGCGACCTCGCGGCTTTTTTTATGCCGCTAACTGTTAGGTGACCGTGTTGACCGACTCGATGAGTGACTCTGTTGTTTCACAGCTCGACCAAGCGTTGTGGGACGCTTTAACGCCCGGGGCAGGGCGCCCCTTGGTACTTGCCCTCAGTGGTGGCATGGATTCGGTGTTGTTGTTATCGAGGCTGCGGCTTCTCGCGCCGCGACTTGGCTGTGCGCTGAAGGCCGTGCATGTGCATCATGGCTTGCAGACGGCGGCGGATCATTTCGTCAGCTTTTGTCAGCAACTGGCCAAGCAATGGCAGTTTGAATTGGTGATTGAACATGTGCACATCGACCAGCCGTTGCAAAATACCGAAGCCAAAGCGCGCGCGGCCCGCTATCAAGCGTTATTCGCTCAGGTGCCGGTGGGCGGCTGGTTATTAACCGCCCATCATGCGGATGACCAGTTAGAAACCTTGTTATTGGCGTTAAAACGCGGTGCAGGGCTTGCAGGGTTGTCTGGCATCGCCGCCAAACGGACTGAGCGGCATGTGACTTTAGTTCGGCCTTGGCTGGCGTTTAGCCAAGCAGAGTTACGTGACGCTGCCCAGCTGACAGAGCTGACTTGGATCGACGACCCCAGCAATGTCGATATAGATTACGACCGGAATTTCTTACGCCAGCAAGTACTCCCGCTGTTGGCCTCGCGTTTTCCGGCGATCAGCAAAACTGCGGCGCGTTCGGTGTGGCATGTTCAACATGCCTATCAGCAACAGGAGCAAGCGCTTGCCGCACAGGTACAACCTTGGTTGCTGGCCACGGATCCTCATGTGCTGTGGCAGGAGGCGTTGTTACTGCCGCGGTTGGACTGTGCTGAATTATCGCTGATGCCTAAGGCCGAGGCATTAAGCCAGCTCAAGCATTATCTGGCGCCACTAAACATCCACATCAGTCAGCTGCAACTGGCTACGATATGGCAGCAAGTTGTGCATGCTCGTCACGATGCCACCCCCGAGTTTGTGCTAGGGTCTATCATCATTCGCCGCTTTGACCAGCAATTGTGGGTCGAGCCGGTGCAGCCAGCGTCAGAGCCTTCAGCCATTTGGCTAAGCAAAGAGGCGCTGCAGCAAGGCGTGCAATGTGCTGACGTGTATCTACAACTGGCCGATGTGCCGCTGCACGGCTTTACCGGCTCGCTTCCTTGCGTGGTGGAGGATGGCGCTTGGCTAAGTACCGGCACGCTGAATCGACGCTTGCGGTGCGGCGCTGAAGTCTTGAGTCGATCGCTCAAAGATTGGTGCAAGCTGCATAAAGTCCCGCCATGGCGACGTGGCGTCCTGCCAGTGCTTATCGCCACGCGGGAAAAACAGTCAACGGAAGTGGATCTGATGGTCGGTGTTGGCAGCCGCTTTGCGGCACATAGCACAAGCCGGTTGTACTATCGCAAGGCCTGAGGCGACTGCCGGTCTGTGTTGGTGTAGATAGAGCTGCTATCTAGCCTACGTGCTGGGCACGGCTATGGCATTGCAGCGGATCTGCATTGCGTACTGCGTTTTTACCGGCGGTTTTTGCTTGATACAGCGCGCCATCGGCCCGCGCAAACATAGTTTTCACCGAGTCATCATCACAGTAACTGGCAAGGCCCGCACTGGCGGATACGCCAAATTTCTCGCATTGATGATGACTAGCAATGGCCTTGACCAAGCGATGGGCCACCAATTCAGCACTGATGGCATCTTCACCACACAGCAACACCGCAAACTCATCGCCACCGAAGCGAAACAGCGTGTCGGACGCGCGCAACGTGGTGCGCATGGCATCTGCCACCGCTAACAACACGTCATCACCAGCATGGTGACCGTAGTTATCATTGACTTGCTTGAAGTTGTCCAGATCCAGCAGCACCAGGGCGACTTGGTGATGTTTGCGCTCAGCCAATTGGATGGCGCGTAAGAAGGCTTCGTCAAAATACCGACGGTTGCCAAGGCCGGTCAGTGTGTCGCGCAGTGCAAGCTGCTGTAACCGAGTGACCACCAAGGCGTTACGCAGTGAAAACAGCCACTGGCTTTCTAAATCTAACAACCGACGCTGTGACAGCGGAGAAATAGCTTGGTGGCTGTGATAAATCACTTCCCCTAAGCATTGCTCGTGCAGCACTAACATGCTGCGGTATTCAAAATCCCCTTTGACGGTGCCTGGGGCGGCAAAGTCACCGACGCCTGTTTGCAAACTCATGCCACACAGCGGCACGATTTTGCCGGCGGCCATCGAGACCATTTGCAGTTGTTGGGATAAGTCGAGGCTTGTTTGCAGCTGTTCTAGCAAGCCATTTGTCGCCATCACGCCTTGTTGCCAAACGGGTGGTGGCGTGATGCCTGCGTAGCTAGGCACTTGGGCAAAGGACATGTCAGAGAGAGTAAATAGTTCCATGATAGAACTCCTGCAAACCGTGGATAAACGACAGGTGCAGGTTCTATGCCACAACACTTGCCGATTATTTGACGTATCGGCTGCGGCTCTCAAAACTGAAGTGTTTTATCACTCGTTACGCAAAAACGCCATGATGCTGTCCATCTGCTGCATGGCGTCGTTCATGCCGAGTTCGATTAGAGCTTTGGTAAATTTCTTTTCAAACAACAAGTAACTGGGCAGTGAAGAGTCGGAGTGTTGTGAAATACCAATGGTGCGCAGCAAGGTGCGCACCGCCATCGGTAACTCTAAATAGTTATCGCGAGCCAGCTGATTGAAGTTGACCGATGGGTTGATGAGATAACTCTCTATCGGTTTTAACTCGCTTTCGATGCCATGTTGATGCAAGGTTTGGATGGTTTTATTAATTCGGGTCATCCGCTCCATGTCGGCATTTAGTGTGTCGGAGAAAATGGTATCCAGCAAATGACCGGCGATGGTGGAAAGCGTCGGGTGATGCTGCATGGACGCCAAATGTTCGCGTCGCCTCGGTTGTTCAAGACCGATGATCAAGATGCGATCTGCACCTAGATGGATGGGGGGGCTTAGTGGTGACAACTGATTGACCGAGCCATCGCCAAAATATTGTTGGTTAATTCGAACGGATGGCATCACCAACGGGATGGCGGCGGATGCCATCAGATGATGTACGCCCAGCAGTGTTCGTTGGCCAAGACGTTTGGAACGTTGCCATTCGCTGGCGCTATTACTTTGAAAAAACGTGATGGAATCGCCGGTGTTGTAACAACTTGCCGTCACTGACACGCTGTCTAGATAACCGCCGACGATATTGCGATCAAGCCGTTTTAAATCCAATAGCTCAGTTAATAGATGTTTTAGGGGTCTGTTATCAAGCAAGGAGACTGGCCGAGGGTTGGCATAATCTGCTTGATAGGCTGTCAAAAAGCCGCGTAATAAATGCCAAGTGGCGCGGGGATAGTCGGCGTAATAGACATGCGCCGCGCGGAAATGATTCCACACCCATTCCAGTTTACGAATACCTAGATGGAAACAACTGGCATAACAAGCCAGTGCCGTGCCATTGATCGCACCCGCCGAGGTGCCACAGATCACTTTAAAGGGGATCGGATTATTGCGCGGGTATTGTTGGGCGATGGCTTTTAATACACCGACCTGGTAAGCAGCGCGGGCACCGCCTCCGGTGAGCAACAATGCGGTTTTGGCAGATGAACTCATAATGGCAACTTCTTAGGGCTCTTTCACAACTATGCGTCAGGTTTTGAGGCTTTTCAACCTCGGCAGACCAGCTACAATGCCAAGCAAGCTATTGATCAGAAAACTTTTGTTGTGGAACTAACTCAAGCACACTTGGTCTTTGGTAAAGTACAGTCAGTCATCTGCAGTGATGTGCAGTAAATAAAGTGAAGTCAGTACATTCAGTTTTTGTTGTGGAGATACACGCATGTCCAAGTCGTCGCTAAATATTGTGTTACCCGTAGTCGCCTTGGTGTCTATTGCTGGGGCCGGCTGGTACCTGTTAGGCCAAGAAGAGCCCGTTGTGCAAGCGCCACCTCCACCGGCACCGGTGCAAGAGGTAAAACCTGCGCCCGTGCCAACGGCAGAGCCGGCGGATGTTTTATCCAATAAGGAACCTTTAGTCGACCCGTTGGCAGCGCAAGCCGATGATGCCGGTACGGACTTAGGCTCAGAACAAGCGGTCGCAACCACCGCCCCGCTGCCGGCTTTAGATGGCTCCGATGATTGGCTCAAAGCCAAGTTATTCGCGCTGAAATGGAAACCGGGTGCCGCCAATTTGTTTATGACCGAAGAAATGGCGCGTCGGTTTGTGGTGCAAGTGGACAATATTGCCGAGGGCCGTATCGCTTTAGCCCAGCAGTTGTTCCATAGCCCTAAACAAGATTTTAAAGCCACGGCACAAGGCAGCGGTTATCGGCTCGATCCTGCCAACTATGCTCGATACACTCCGTATTTGGATTTATTAGAATCCGTTCCGCCAGAGCAAGTCGCGGCGGTCTATCGTGAGGTATACCCGTTGTTGCAAGCGGCTTATGCCGAATTGGGCTATGGCGATGCACAATTTCGCGACAAGCTGCAACAGGCCATCAAGGTGTTGATCAACGCCCCAGAGATCGCCGATGCGCCAGAGCTGCAGCTCTCCAGTGTCTATTACAGTTTTGCCGATGCCGAAGTGGAAAAACTGAATCAGGCGCAAAAGCAAATGGTGCGACTTGGACAAAAAAACCAGTTGCGTTTGAAACGCCTGTTAGCGCAGTATCAAGTGCTTCTGGCCAAATAAACGTTTTAAGAATCAAAGGCCAGCGGAGGATCAAATGCACCACTGGCCTGAACTCGCGCCCCTGTTGCCACGTCACGACTTACCCTTTTGGCAGCGCCAAGCAAGACGATTATTAGCCACCTTGGGATGGCAGCTGCAAGGTCAATTGCCAAATCAAGCGCGGATGGTGATTGCGGTCGCTCCGCATACCTCGAACTGGGACTTTGTCATTACCATGGCCATGGCTTTAGCGCTGGGGGTGAAAATTTCGTTTTTAGGTAAGCACAGTATTTTTATTGGCCCGTTTGGCGCCTTGCTTCGGCGTTTTGGTGGTATTGCGGTGCAACGCCACAGCGCACACGGCGTCGTGGGGCAGTTGGTTGAGCGTTTTCAGCAGCAACAGCCGTTGGTGCTGGGGATTGCACCCGAAGGCACACGGCAGAAAGTCAGCCAATTTAAGTCAGGGTTTTGGCAGATCGCCAAAGGCGCTGGTGTGCCTATCTTATTGCTAGGTATTGATTTTAAAACCAAGCAGGTGGTGGTTGGCGATTTGCTAATGCCGTCCGATGATTTTCAGGCTGACTGTGCACAGATGCGTTTGTTTTTTCAGCAGATGACACCGAGATTCCCGGAAAACTTCTGATTTGTGCAATTGTTGGTTGTAAAGCACCCGGCTTTTACGGATAATGCGCCCGCACAGTCAGTGACCGCAACGCCCGTTGCATGACTGACGACACTATGGTGGCCTTATTGGTCCTCCCGCAATAGTAGTTTGTGAACCCGGTCAGGTCCGGAAGGAAGCAGCCGCAGCAGATGACCTATGTGCCGGGATGTGGCTGGTAAGGCTACCACCCATCCTAGTTATCCATCTGAAAATTCCCAAGTATTCCGCTTCATTTGAACATAAAGCGTATCGCTACAAATACCATTCTCTAATGGCACGCGTTGCTGCATGATTTTTGATGTGTAAGTTCTATCTGTCTGCGTCAGTCTTGCGGCGGTTGACATGCAGCCGATTGTTTTTGCTGATAATCCCTTTCAACCAGTTTCAGTGCTCGTAGCACGAGATCAGGCGCTAGTTGATGCTGTTCTAGCAGCATAATCAGATCCACGGCGAGCTGAACATCCGCTGGGGCTTGGGATAATGGAGGAAGGGCAGAGGAGTGCTGTGCAGGGTTCGTCTCTGGCAAGGCTGCGGACGATGTAGGCATAGACTCCTCGATCTTAGGCATAACCATGGGGGCGGATAGCTTAGGCCTGCTCAGCGCTTGGTTCATCCGCTTTTTTGTTTTCTGGGCTATCTAAAAATGCTCGTGCTTTGGCGACGGCGTCTTTGACCCGAGTGACCATCTCAAAACGTTCCGTTTGCGGCAGATAAAACGCCATATCGACTTCGTAACGAATGTATTTGCAAGGCAACTGATTTAACGTGATACAACATAAATCGGCCAGATATTCTGGGTCATGTTCGTCGTCGAGACCTAACTCAACCAAATGATCCAGCATCAGTTTTTCGTAATAATTGTGAATATCATCATGTAACTTCATCAGCGTCTCCGCATTGGTTCTGATTTCTGCACGAACTGTACACCAGCATAAACAGTTTCGCCATGTTTTGCCATGTATGGCGAAGGGCTGACAAACAATCAGGCGCCAAGTAGACTCGGGCAGTCAATAAAGGGCTGTGCCCTAAGGTTCTAAAAATGCAAAAAAATACCAAACCTTGTTATTACGGGGACTATCTTCACCTCGATAAAATTCTGTCCTCACAGCTGCCGCAATCCGCGGTGTATGGCAATGAAGCGCATGATGAGACCTTGTTTATCATCGTGCACCAAGTCTACGAATTGTGGTTTAAGCAAATTCTGCATGAATTAAAATCGGTGATGGAGGTGTTTGCCGCAGAGCAGGTGCATGATCAGCAACTGACCGGTGTGGTGCACAAACTCAAGCGGGTGATCAGCATCCAGCAACTGCTCAATCAACAAATTGGCGTGCTTGAAACCATGACGCCGCAAGATTTTATGTCGTTCCGTGATTACCTAGTGCCAGCGTCGGGCTTTCAATCGATCCAATTCAAGATGCTGGAAATTGGTCTGGGGTTGAAAAGTGAGTTTCGTATCGATTTTGACAAAGACTCGTTTTACAACCGCTTGAATGCGCGTGACCGCGAATTTTTGCAGGCGCTTGAGCAACTACCGAGCTTGTTTGAACGCGTCGAAGCGTGGTTAGAGCGGATGCCATTTTTGCAGCTAGGCGATTTCAGTTTCTGGCAACTGTACCAGCAAGTCACTCAGACCATGCTCAATGACGATGAAGCCACCGTCAAAGCGATTGAAGCGATGCCTGAGCATGAACGCACCTTGCAACTGAATGAAATCGAGCGCACTCGCGCGAAGTTTAATGCGTTATTAAGTGGTGACCAGTATGCCGAATTGCAACAGCAAGGCAGTTTCCGCTTAAGTCAAAACGCCATGTTGTCGGCATTGTTTATCACCCTGTACCAAGAAGAGCCGGTGTTTAATCTGCCGTTTCAAGTGCTGACCTGTTTAACGGAAATCGATGAGAATCTCACCATTTGGCGTTACAAGCACGCGATGATGGTGCAACGGATGTTAGGAACTAAAATTGGCACTGGTGGCTCAAGCGGGCACGATTATTTAAAGCGTACTACCGAGAAAAACCGCATCTTCACCGATTTGTTCCATATGGCCACGTTCTTGGTGCCGAAAGCCAGTTTGCCGCAATTACCGGCGGATATTCGCAAGCAGCTTGGTTTTTATTTTTCTGGGCAGTAACGTAGACCTTGGATTTAGAGCAAAGCCCTGCGATGTCAGGGCTTTTTACTCTGCACAACCTATCTGGCTTGGCACTGACCACTGCTTAACTGCTGGCGTTTGTTAGGCATGACGCGATGCGATTTGTGCATCGATCGCAGCGGTCCAGCGAGGCTCACGGCTGCTAAAAGCGGCGGCAAATAGCTGTAGGTGCACATCGGTTAACGCGTGCAAATCCCGTTGGTAACCGCCGCCGATGACCGCGGCAACAGGAACCCCCTGCTGTTGACAGCGACTGAGCACATACTCGTCACGCGCACGAACGCCTGCGGTGCTGACATGCAACAAGCCTAAATCATCAGCGACATGAATATCGACGCCAGCGTCATAAATGACTAGATCGGGCTGATGCAGTGCCAGCAAATAATCCAAACTTTCGCGAACAGCCGTTAAATACTGCGCATCGTCACAGTGGGTGGCCAAGCCAATATCCCAGCTACTTTGTTGTTTACGCGCCGGAAAGTTTTTCTCGCCATGCAAGGACGCCGTGATCACGCGCGGTTCGTCGGTAAAAATCAGAGCAGTGCCATCGCCTTGATGCACATCGCAATCAAAGATCAGCACTTTGTCCACCTGATGCAGTGCCACGCTCGCGGCGATGGCTAAATCGTTGAATAAACAAAACCCTGCGCCTTCGTTGGCAAACGCATGGTGATAACCGCCACTTAAATGAAGCGCCAGCCCACAATCAAGCGCGGCTTGTACGGTGGCGATAGTGCCACCACAGGATTGCAACGAGCGCTGTATTAAAAACTCAGACCAAGGGAAACCGATGCGTCGCATGGCTTTTGCGTCAATTGCACCACTGCACAACAGGTCGATGTATTCGGCGCTGTGGACCGTGCGTAGCTGCGCCCTGCTGGCGAGTGGGATATCGTGCACAAAAGCGGTCGCCGGCACACCCGCGGCCAGCAAGCGTTGATACAAGGCGCGGTATTTGCCAATCGGGTAACGATGGTGACTTGGCAAGACTAAATCGCTGTAGCATTCGTGATAAATCAGCGCTGGCGTTGCCGTTGTTCCACCCATTGGATCTCCGCTTCTAATTCCGCAATGGCTTTGCGACAGCGCCCTAAGCGTGCATGCAAGGCTAATTGGCGTGGTACATCATTTTGTTGCAGCGCCGCGTCTTGGGTCATTTGCAGCAGCCGTCGTTCAAACTCGTGGTATTCCGCCAGTTTTTCGTACAGCGCATGAGTCGTCCCGCCCAACTGGCGCAACAATTCGCCGGCGCGTTGCCGCTGCAATGTTTGTTGCGATACCGCGGGAGGCGCATCAACGCTGGTTTTTTTGCGGCCACGTCGACGTTTGGCTTCCTGTTCGCGTAAGCCAACCGATTGGAAGGCGCGCGTTAAGGCATCAATTTGTCCAACCAACCGGTCAACCCACAGCCGAAACCCTGCTTGGCTGCTGGGCATGGCTTTGACCCGCAGCAACACTTGTTGGGCTTCTTGTACATAATCCAACAGCTGAGGGGAGTGCGTTTGAAATAATCGACTATCAAACCAATCGGCCGCTGGCATGGTGCCAAACTTACGGTCAACCATCACGGCTTGACCGGCCAATTGGGTCAGTTGTTGTTCAAGTTGCTGCCACAAGTCGTTATGCATTAGTGCTGAAACCATGTTTGCCAAATTAAACGGCCCGCAATCCCCATCACCATCAAAATAAACAAGGGTTTGATCAGTTTGCTGCCAAATCGGATCGCCGTATGCGCACCCAAATACGACCCCACCATCAAACAGACGCCCATCGCCAGACCAAGCGCATAATGGATATGGCCTAGCAAGCCAAAGGTCACGAGCGCAACGATATTGGAGACAAAATTCATGCTGCGGGCTAAACCGCTGGTCAACAGCAGATTGATTTTATACAGCGCCATGCTAGAGACCATCCAAAACGAGCCGGTACCTGGCCCTGCGATGCCATCATAAAAACCCAGGCTTAAGCCTTGTAAGCGTTGTTGCCAGCGCAACAGCCGCGTTTCTGCGGGTAACTCGTGTTCATCATCGTGCCGAACTTTGCCAAACAAGCTGTAAAGTGCCGCGGCCAGGATGACGATGGGTAAAATCTTTTCTAGCGTTTGCTTTGGGATTTGATCCACCACCAGCACCCCAAGGCAGGCGCCGATGGCGGTACACAACAGGGCATGTCGCCAAAACACCGGGTCAAATAGTTTCTTTTTGTAATAGGTGTATGAGGCCGTGGCAGAGCCAAAGGTGGCGGCCAGTTTGTTGGTGCCCAGCACCAAATGGGGCGGTAAGCCTGCGGTTAACAATGCCGGCACGGTCAACAGACCACCGCCACCGGCGATGGCATCGATAAATCCTGCAAAAAACGCCACGCCGCACAGCAGCATCAACAGGGTTGGGTCTAACAAAAAGTCCATGGAATTAATCTATTTGGCGTTGAAAAGGTGGTAGTGCATTGAGCATGGCACTGCCATACGATTTGGTGACTAATCGGCGATCGAGAATGGTGATCCGGCCTTGGTCCTGCTCTTGCCGTAACAAACGACCACAAGCTTGCACCAGTTTACGTGCTGCAGCGGGCACTGTCAGCTGCAAAAATGCATTACCACCGCGTTTTTCGATGGCTTCCGCCATCGCCTCCTCTAGCGGAGACGTTGGTACGGCAAATGGTAACTTGGTGATGATTAGATTGGTCAGTAACTTTCCCGGTAAATCCAGCCCCTCAGAAAAGCTTTGCGTGCCAAACAAAATACTCCCTTGGCCGGCATCGATTTTCATTTTATGTAAATCCAACAACGATTGCCGACCGGCTTCGCCTTGCACTAACAAACTAAACCCTTGTTCGCGAAGCGCAGTTGCCACTTGTTCCATTTGCCAGTACGAGGCAAATAACACCAGGTTGCCTTGGTCTGGTAACAAATACCTTGGCAGTTTTCGAATAAGCTCTGGTGTGAAGGCATCTTGGGTGGGATCGGAGTCCATCTGTGGAATATGGATCAGCCCTTTTTCTTGATAGGAAAAAGGTGATGACACCACGACTTCTTGCAAGCCTTCGTGACCAAACAACCCCAGTTCGCGTTTGATACTGTCAAAGGAATTTAAGGTTCGAAGCGTCGCCGAACATAGCAGCACGGCATGGGCTTGTGAAAACAACAAATCTTCTAATTGCAGCATCACCGACAACGGGCAACTGTGGCCATAGACGTGCTCGTGATGATGTGCCAGCCAGCGTGCTTGGGTGGCTTGTTTGAGTTGGGGATGCGACCAGGCCGACCATAAATTCTGTTGGTCGGTCATTTTTTGCAGCAAATACACCAAGTCCTGTTGGATAGGCGCTAGCACGTTACTGCGAATACGGCCGGCCCCCGAGTGTTCATTCAGCGCGTCAATCAACTGCTCGAGGGCGCTTTGTGCTTTGCCACTTTGCAGCGTCAGTTCATCGGCTTGTCGTTGCCAAATCTCTGGTAACAGCGCATCAGCAAAGCGTTTTTCGCTTTGCCCAGAGAGCTGTTGCAAAAGCTCTCGCTGGATGGGTTTTAGCGCACTAAATAAGGCTGCTAAGGCATCAGACAGCTGCAGGACAGCTTTGTATTCACCGGCATCGAGCAGGGGTAACAAGGCTTTGGTCAGTTTTTGCAAGCGCTCGTCCAGCAGCCCTTGGTCTAAGTCCAACTGGGCGCTGGCGGCAAAAAAATCCCGACCGACATCGGCCAAGTGGTGCGCTTCATCAATGATCACGACGCAGTCTTCCAACGGCGGTATTACCGTCGGCCCTGAGGCTAAATCAGCCAGCAACAACGCATGGTTGACCACCAGCACCTGACTTTGCTCAATGTCTTGCCGTGCTAGATGAAACGGGCAGTTACGATGCAGGGGGTGATGGCGCGGGCAATGCACGTTGTCGGCGGCAATGCCGTACCACAAGGTGTCCGACACTGCCTGCGGCAAGCTGTCCCTGTCCCCCAACCATTGCCGAGTTTTCCATTGTTCGGCCAATTGCGCCAGTTGGGCAGGGGATTCCGGTTGAAAAAAATCGGCTTGCTGTAATTGTTGCTGCAGGCGATGCATACACGCATACCGTTGCCGGCCTTTGACCAAGCTAAATTCAAATGGCATGGCGCAGACTTGTTGAAAAAACGGTAAATCCTTGGTGACCAGCTGTTCTTGCAGCGCCACGGTGGCCGTTGAAATCACGACGGTTTTTTTACGGCTTAACGCCAGCGGAATACAGGCCAGTAGATACGCCATCGATTTGCCGGTGCCGGTGCCAGCCTCAATCAATCCAATCCGATCGTAGTTGTGAAAACTGCCTGCCACGATATTGGCCATGTCGGCAACTAATTGATTTTGCGACGGTCGTGGCTGATATCCCGTCAGTTTGCATTTGATCTGGTGGTGGATATCGCGAATATGGCGTTTTTCGGCGTCGCTTAGCATAAAGAAAATTTATCCACTGGATGGCAATACCGGCCATTTTGGCGTGCCTAGCGATGAATTGGTAGTTATAACGTGATTTTCAGGTCTTTTATTACCAAAACATCGAGAAAATGCAATTTAAGTAATGTCTTTTATACACAAATTGACAACATAACTGTATTAATTTTGATTGACATTGTGTTTAGTTTTGTTAATTTCAAAAGAATGCCAGTGCTATCGCTATGCGTCACTGGCCTTAACAACAAAGCCACACCAAGTGGTCTAGGGAGAACATAAAGTGTTTAATCAAGCCAAAGTAGCCTCAGCTGTACGTTGGTCATTGATCGTTGGTATCTCTGCCGGCGCTTCAATCACCCATACTCAAGCATTTGCTCAAGACGCCGCAAAAGACGAGAAAAAAGTCGAGCGAATCGAAGTTACCGGTTCACGCATCAAGAAAACGGATATGGAAACTGCTCAGCCAGTTTTTTCTATCGGTCAGGAAGACATCGCTCGTACCGGTTTGTTATCAGTCGGTGACGTGTTAAAAGAAATTTCTACTAACGGTGCAGCCTTAGGCCTGCAAACGAACAACGGTAACACCTCAGGTGTCACTCGCGTTAACTTACGCAACTGTTCGTCAAGCCGTACCTTGGTTCTGGTCAACGGCCGTCGTTGGGTTGCAGACTTAAACGGTGCTGTTGACTTAGGTACTATTCCACTGGCTGCCATTAAATCAGTTGAAGTATTAAAAGACGGTGCATCATCAATCTACGGAACAGACGCTATCTGTGGTGTTGTCAACGTTATCACCAAAAACGATTTCGATGGCGTGGAGTTCAGTGCGTACAACGGTGAAACGTCGTACTCAGATGGCAAACGTGAAAACTACGCGGTGACTGTGGGTTCAACCTCAGAAAAATCATCAGTATTGTTAAACGTTGCTTACTCTAAGCAAGAACAAATCATGGGTGGCGATCGCGCCATTTCTTCAGTGCCTATTTATGGCCTGCCAGCAAACGTATCGATTAACGGCGGTCGCGCGTCACCAACCACGCCATACGGTCAATTCACTGTGGGTGGCGTGTCTAAAACACTGACCCCAGGTAAAGCCGGTTGTGTGGCGAACAAAGAATGTGCGGCGGCAACTGCGGCAGATTTTAAAAACTACGACGGTAACACCGACGGTTACAACTTTGCGCCGGTGAACTACATCCAGCAGCCAAGCGAATCACTGTCGCTGTATGCGCAAGCAAGTTATGAATTGGCTGACAACGTGACGTGGAAAGCGGAAATCGTCTTCAACGAGCGTACAGGTCAAGCGCAATTAGCAGCGCAGCCGTTAAGCAGTTTGACCATCGCTGCCAACAACATGTACAACCCGTTCAAAGTAGCGATTTCAGGTGCATCATTCCGTCCAATCGTGGCGCCACGTCAGTACAATACTGAAGTCGATACGTGGCGTGCAACCAACATTCTGACCGGTGAGTTTGATGCTGTTGGCCGCACCTTTACGTGGGATGCTGCCGCAACTTACTCTGACAACTCATTAGTGCAGTTGAAAGAAGGTTTCTTCCATTCAACACGTTTCACCACCGCCATCGGCCCATCCTTTGTTAATGGTCAAGGCGTACCAACCTGTGGTACTGCAGCTGCGCCAATCGCTGGTTGTGTGCCGTTTAACCTGTTTGGTGGCCCAGATGGTGTGAACCAAGCCATGTTGAACTACGTGTCGGTTGCACCACGTGACTTAGCCTACGCCAAAATGTGGGACTACTCAGCCAACATCTCGACTGAGCTGTTTGATTTACCAGCTGGTGCTGTGCAAATGGCTGCCGGTACAGAAATTCGCCGTGAATCAGGTTTTACCAGCCCAGAGCCACTGACAGTGTTAGGTCAAGTGTTGGGTGATAACGCTGCTACACCAACTCGCGGTGGTTTCACGCTGAAAGAGGGTTATGTTGAGTTCAGCATCCCATTATTGGCTGATCTGGAATACGCGAAGAACTTAGATTTAGACGTGTCTACACGTTATTCTGATTACTCAACCTTTGGCGATACGCAAAACAGCTCGTACAAAATTTCATATCGTCCAAACGATGAGTTATTGATCCGTGCCAGCTTCAACGAAGGTTTCCGTGCTCCATCGATCCAAGAGCTGTACCAAGGCATGAACGACACGCGTCCAACCGCGATCGACCCATGTTCTAAACCAGCGACGGGTGATATCGCAGCGGATATCCGCGCGCGTTGTACCGCGGCCGGTGTGCCAACAACATTCCAGCAAAAATTACCACAAATCCAAGCAAAAGCTGGTGGTAACCCAGACTTGCAACCTGAAACATCTGAGTCTAAATCTGTTGGTTTTGTCTATAGCCCAGATTTCTTAGACGGTTTCTCGTTCAACTTAGACTGGTACAACATCGCGATTAAAAACATCGTTGGTTCATACTCTGCACAACGTGTGTTAGACGGCTGTTATAAAGAAGGCGATAACAAGTATTGCCAACTGTTAACACGTGACAAAACGGGTGCACTGAACGCCAACATCGGTGAAATCGATTACATGGCACTGACCAACCAAAACTTCAAAGGTGGTAACGAAGTTGAAGGCGTGGACTTTGGCTTTGAATATCGCTTCGAAACAAGTTTCGGTCGCTTCAAGTTCAGCAACGACAACGCGTACGTGATTTATGATGGTTCTCTGAACAAGTTAAAACGCGGCGAGTTAACCTTAGACGGTTCACTCTCTCGTGGTAACTTGACAGGATTGTTAGAAGCAGGTAGTTCAGGTGGTGGTACGTCATTCCGCTTGAAATCGAACAACACCTTGGCATGGAGCTACGAAGACTGGAATGCGTCATTGACTGCCATTTACTTGTCTCGTCAAGTTGAAGTATGTACCAACGTCACTGGTGTTGCTGCGGGCCTGAACAAGCCAGAACTGCGCGCTCTGTGTTCAAACGCCGACAACAGACGTACTGAGTTCACGTTGGTGAACGGTGTGCCAACAGCGGTACCTGACCAAGCGTACCCAATCAACGAATTACCAGTTACTGTGTACTTCGATGCGCAAGCAGGTTGGGCATCACCATGGAACAGCAACATCACTGTTGGTGTACGTAACCTGTTCGACAAAGAACCTCCATACGCGTACTCCGCGTTTGCCAACACCTTCGACCCGAACTACCGTGTTCCAGGTCGTTTCTACTACGTGAGCTTCACTCAGAAGTTCTAATAGTTACCGTGTAGTGCTACAAAACAGCCGGCAATCGCCGGCTGTTTTTTTAGTCCCTCCGCTTGTTTCGCTACTGCTTGCCTTCACTAAGCTACTTAAATTTTACAACTTAAACTTTTTATTATCTTTAACTTTGGCAAAACTCGGAAACAATTCTTTACTTGCAGCCTTAAAAAAATGTTGCAGTGGTTGAATTTTGCTCAATCAAAACTGCTGAAAAAACAGTCATTTTTGCCGTTCCTGCGCGCTGCATAGGTTTTTATTGCGTGTATTAAAATTTATTAATGTCTAATAAATACAATTAGATAGGGTGTTTTGTATAGTCTTGTCTGTATCCTGGGGACGCGTAGGGCGTCGACAACCCACGACTGAAATAGTTCCAGAAAGTTTTCAGATCCGACGAGAAAATGTGTAAAAGCGGTTGACCCACCGAAAAAATCCACTTTATTATCTGGTGGTCATGCGATTCAGTCCAAGTGGCTATGCGCCCGGATTGTCGACAGCGGGCGGTCGTCGTGACGCCTAACACAGAAAAATCACTTTAAGTGGTCCAGGGAGAAAACAACAATGTTTAAAGCTAGCAAAACAGCAGCTGCCGTGCGTTTAGTCATGGTTTTCGGCGCCGCTTCAGTTGCCATGAGCAACGTAGCATTCGCTCAAGAACAAGCGAAAGAAGGCGAAGAAGCAAAAAAAGTAGAACGTATTGAAGTAACAGGTTCTCGTATCAAACGTACTGATATGGAAACTGCAAGCCCAGTTCTGTCACTTGACCGTGAAGCGCTGGCACAAACCGGTAAAGTAAGCATCGGTGACATCCTGCAGAAAATCCCAGCGGCAGGTGCTGCACTGAACACCGCATTCAACAACGGTGGTGACGGTTCAACCAACATGGACTTGCGTAACTTAGGTTCACAACGTCTGTTAGTTCTGGTGAACGGTCGTCGTTGGATCTCTAGCTTAGGTTCAACAGTTGACTTAAACACTATCCCAACTGCGGCAATTGAGCGCGTTGAAGTGTTAAAAGATGGTGCGTCTGCACTGTACGGTTCTGACGCGATCGCGGGTGTTGTTAACATCATCACTCGTAAAGATTTCGAAGGTGCTGAGTTCTCTTCATACATCGGTCAAAACTTAAAAGAAGCTGATGGTCAACAGTACACTGCTGAAATGACCTTAGGTACTTCAACTGACAAAGCAGGTATCCTGTTCAACGCCAGCCACACCACTCAAAAAGAAATTTGGGCCGGTGATCGTGACGTTTCTGCTTTCGGTTACAGCTCTACAACGCTGAATACACGTCTGCAAGTATCAAAAGCCACTCTGAGCGCAGCGAACCAAGCGACGATGGCATCTTTATACGGTGACCGTGCGCGTTGGAACCTGATGACCAAAGAAGGTACTGGTACTAACACGGGCCTGAGCCAATTCCGTGCTCGTGATGCAGTAGCTGATCGTTACAACTACGCACCAGACAACTACTTGGTAACACCACAAAACCGTAACTCATTCTACGTGCAAGGTTTCTACAACATCTCTGACGACCTGCGTTTCGTCACTGACTTCGTATTGACCAACCGTAAATCAGCGCAAGAATTGGCACCAATGCCAGTCACGCTGGGTGCATCATTTGGTGCAGCAGCTAGCCGTGTTGATATCGGTGCAGGTAACATCTACAACCCGTTCAAAGAAACGTTATACGGTTCAGCCCAACGTGGTAACGCTGCATTAGGCGTAACAAACTACAACCCATACGCTTTACAACGTCGTATGGTTGAAGCAGGTCCACGTAACTACGCTCAGAACGACTTAACTTACCGCGGTATGGTTGGTTTAGAAGGTAACTTCGGTGACACCAGCTGGACGTGGGATGCTCACTATATCTATGGTCAAAACTCACAAGACGTGAAAACCACAGGCTTGTTGAACCTGACTCGTATCAACCAAGCACTGAGCTCAAACTGTACTGCTGCGAACAACTGTACACCACTGAACCTGTTTGGTGGCCCAGGTACTATCACCAAAGAAATGCTGGACTACGTCACATTTGACAGCATTTCTTCTGCGGGTAGCCAACTGAAAGACTACGCGTTCAACACCAACGGTGACTTGTTCGATTTACCATCAGGTGCTGTTGGCTTGGCAATCGGTATCGAACGTCGTGAAGAAGACGGTTTCGATAACCCGGATCCGCTGACTGTAACTGGTGAGTCTTCAGGTAACCAACGCGATGCAACTGCCGGTGGTTTCCGTTTAGATGAAGTTTACGCTGAATTCCGTATTCCAATCCTGGAAAACCTGGCAATTACTCCAGCGATGCGTGCATCTGACCACAGCTCATACGGTAGCAACAACACCAAGAAAGTGGGTATGGAATACCGTGTAATGGACGACCTGATGTTGCGTGCAACATGGGCCGAAGGTTACCGTTCACCATCTCTGAACGACCTGTATGCAGGTAACTCAGATTCATACCCAAGCTTGACTGACCCATGTAACGGTGGTCCAAAAGCGACAACTCCAGGTTGTGCTGGCGTACCAACTACATACCAACAAGCGAACACGCAGATCCGTATCACTAACGTGTCATCACCAGATCTGCAACCAGAAACCTCAACATCACGTACTGTTGGTTTCGTGTATAGCCCAGAGTGGTTCGAAGGTTTCGAAACGACTGTTGACTACTACAAAATCAACGTTGAAGATGCGATCTCTCGTATCGGTGCTAGCTTGATCCTGAACAACTGTGCGCAAAGCGCGTCATCTCCAGCATGTTTGCTGGTTGACCGTGATAGCAACGGTAACGTTGTTGACCTGCGTAACGGTTTAGTCAACCAAGGTACTTACAACGTATCAGGTGTGGATACTTATACTTCGTACAAGTTCCCAGAAACATCATTCGGTACGTTCAAAGCTGCGTTGGACATGAGCTACGTGATCGACAGCATCATCGGCGAACAAGAGTACACAGGCATCCAATGGGGTGACGCTGGTTACCCACGTATCAAAGGTTCGTTCTCTGTAGATTACATGTACGAAGACTTTGATGCTCACTGGACAGCACGTTATGTTCACCACATGGACACGTACTACACAGCTATCGAAGGCTACACAGCGGATGACGGCTTCACTGAGCGTCTGCCAACTTACATCGTTCACGATGTGTCAGTGGGTTACAGCTTAGACCAGTTCAATACTCGTCTGCAGTTTGGTGTGAACAACCTGTTCGCGAAGAAACCAACTCCAGAAGGTTTGGATAACGGCTTCTCTGCGTCTACCAACAACTTCTCTGTAACAGAGTACGATGTGAACATGGATCGCTTCGTATACCTGCGTGCAACTGTGAAGTTCTAATAGGTACCTAAAAAAGCCCCTTCGGGGGCTTTTTTTTTGCCACGGATCTGGTATCACCCTAATTCGTCAAACCAACAAAAAAGAGGGCGTTTAATGTCCCCGAATTTCCAACCGCAACTTTTTCCACTGTTTGCAACGCCATTTGCCACCATGCAGGTGCCACAATCTGACGTGTTAAATCGTGATTTGACGCAGTTTTTTTTAGAGCTGAAAGCGCAAGGCGCCAAGCACGAAAACCCCAATATGTATAACTTGCGTCAAGACGCCTTGTTTGAAAGTAACTTTGATTTATTCAGTTATGACCACCCTGCGGTACAACATTTGCGCAAGTTAATGCTGGGTGCTGTCGGCTGGATGATCCAGCAAACCAATGGCTACAGCGCAGAGCAAATGGCGGCGATTAAAATTTATGCCGATGCGTGGTTTCATATCACCGAGCAAGGTGGTTACTTTTTGACGCATAACCATCCGATGGCCAGTTGGTCCGCGGTGTATTGTGTCGCGCCTGGCGAAGACGTGCCAGGTAAGCCGGATAGCGGCTTGTTACGTTTCCATGACCCGCGGCCGCATTGCAACAGCTACCTTGATGCGGGCAATGCCCAGTTGCAGGATCCTTATTCTTCGCAGCACCATAGTTTTAAACTGACAGCAGGGCAAATAGTGCTGTTTCCGTCGTATTTACAACATGAAGTCGCGCCATTTTTTGGTTCAGATCGCCGGATCACGGTCGCGGTGAACTGTTGGACCGATCGCTACGGCTCGTAAGGAGAGCGTTATGCAGCAACAACCGATAGAATTTTATATTGCGAAAGCGGCAGAGGGCGACGTTGCAGCGCAGCATATCGTTGGCCAGTATTTATTATCCCAGCAAAAACCAACCGAGGCGTTGCCTTATTTGCATGCCGCTGCCGAGCAAGGGCATCCACGGGCTAGTGAAAGCGTCGGCCTGATGTTATTGACTGGCAATGGTGTTAAGCAAAATTTGTCGATGGCGTTTGAGTATTTCCGCAGCGCCGCAATGAAAGGTGATGCGCAGTGTATGTATCGCTGTGCCGAGTTACTTGTCACCGGTATTGGCGTTGAGCGTCAACTGGATACCGCGATGGTCTGTTTACTGACTTCGGCGCAACAAGGCTATCCGTTGGCGCTGCGCTCGTTGGGCGTGGTGTTATCAAAGCAAGCGCCAGCGCTTGCTGCGCAGGCGCTGCTGTTGGCGTCGTTTCATGGTGACCCCTTGGCTCAACATAGTTATGCACTATTGAAGCAACATGAAGACCCCGCGACTGCGAAATTTTGGTTTGAACAAGCCGCAGCGCGCGGTGTGCTTGGCGCCCAGCGTGAACTTCAGGCGCTGGCTGAGGTGCAAGTCGCTGCTACGCCTTCGCTGGATATGGCGAGCGCCTTGGCTGAGTTGTCCGCTGCGTTGGCTGATTTTAACGTGACACAGCCGGTGCTGCCTGAGGCTCTGGTGCACCACGATGAGCTCGGTGTACAAAGTTATGTCGATTATTTTAATGCGATCGAATGTGACTATCTGTTGCATATGGGCGCGCCTTTGCTGGAACCCGCCACGGTGATTGGCAGTGATGCTTCGCTTGGGGCCAATCCGCATCGCACCGGTGATACCGCCACGCTTGGCGAGCAACATCTGGATGTCGCACTGCAATGGCTGCAGTTAAAAATGTCGATGTTGGCGCAATTGCCTGCTGAGCATAGCGAGCCGCTGGCCATTATTCGTTATCAAGTGGGGCAGGAGTACAAACTGCATGGTGATTATCTGCCGCCAGATAGCGAATTCTGCGACCCTCGCTATGGTGGGCAACGTGCCAAAACCGTGTTGGTCTATCTTAACGATGACTTTGAAGGTGGCGCCACGGAGTTCCCAAGCTTAGGATTGTCGATTGTGCCGCGCCGAGGTGCTGCGTTGGTGTTTAACAATCTGACCGCCGATGGGGAGATTGCCAGCCACAGCCAGCATTGCGGTGCACCGGTCATTTCCGGTGAAAAATGGTTAGCATCGAAGTGGGTGCGACAACAGGCGCGTCGCTAAGGAATGCGGCACACTGCAGCAGCGATGTTGCAGTGTGTCGTCTGTCTGCTAATTCAGTGCCGCTTTGAGCGCGGTTTGGGTTTTAAGGTGGTAATTCTTTTCACACTGACCACAGCGTTGCCGGGCAGGGTCTTTTAGCAATAAGTCTTTTTCAATCCGGCATTCGCAATCCGAACACAATCCATACAAGCCCATATCCATTTGACTTAGAGCGGCTTGAATTAACTCCAAGCGCTGCGTTTTGGCTTGTAGCTCTGGCGTCAGCCATTTTCTTAATAAATCTGGCCAATGCCCTAATGACTGATTGCTTAATTGTTGTCTTAACTGCACATATTCACCGGCATGGTCTTGTGCCAGGTAATCTAAGATCTGAGTTTGCAACAGGTCGAGCTCGTTAAGAAGCTGACTGCGCAGCACTGGCGTAAGCGATTGGGGCATGGCGACCTCCGAAGACATAATTGAATAGATGGATTGTTGTCTGGCTCTGCCCTTGTCGCCCTGATACAGATCAAAGCAATGCGCAATTGTCGACAACTTCTTGCAGCGAAAGCGCTACTGGCACCCTAGTTAAAAACAGAGTAATATTGAGATCCCCTGTTATTTTTGCTTTTGGAGCTCTGGCCATGGCCGACGCTAATTTCAAAGAATCATTTAATGCTGTCCAGTTGATTGCATTTATCGTGGTGTTCACAGTGTTACTGTGCTTGCCACCACTTGTAACCTGGGCGCGGATCCTGTCGCATTAATCGCGACTTCCGCACAAGAAAAACCGCCCGTTTGGCGGTTTTTTTATCTGACCGACAAAGAGACATACAATGGATGCAAAAACTTTAGCCGCGCGTTTGGACCAGGTCATTGCCAGCGTGCCTGATTACCCAAAACCGGGTATTTTATTTCGTGACGTGACCAGCCTACTGCAAGACGGTGAGGCGTTTGCTGCGACTATCGAATTTTTGAAAGCACACTATCAAGGCCAAGGGTTTACTAAAATCGTCGGTACCGAATCGCGTGGTTTTATTTTTGGTGCGCCACTAGCCTATGCCTTAGGCATTGGTTTTGTCCCGGTGCGTAAGCCACGTAAGTTACCGCGCGCCACAATCGCGGAAAGCTATCAGCTGGAATATGGCGAAGATACGTTGGAAATTCATACGGATGCTATTGATGCCAACGATAAGGTCTTGTTAGTGGATGACTTATTGGCCACAGGTGGTACTATTGATGCCACAACAAAACTGGTTCGTCGTTTAGGTGGTCAAGTTGCGGACGCGGCATTTATTGTAAATCTGCCTGATTTAGGCGGAGAACAGCGTCTGAAAGCCATCGGTTTAAACGTGTTAGCGCTGGTCGATTTCGCCGGACACTAAACACAACCAGTACTGAGTCAATAGGCATGAGGTGCTGATGAGTTATCAGGTGTTGGCGCGCAAATGGCGGCCACAACAATTTGGGCAATTAGTTGGTCAAGACCATGTAAAATCGGCATTGATCCACGCCCTGAATAACGATCGTCTGCACCATGCGTATTTGTTTACTGGCACGCGAGGCGTTGGTAAAACCACCATCGCCCGCATTTTCGCCAAAAGCCTCAACTGTGAGCTTGGCGTTACCTCCACCCCCTGTGGCAAATGCAGCGCCTGCGTCGAGATCGATAAAGGCTTTTTTGTCGATTTATTAGAAATTGACGCGGCCAGCCGCACCAAAGTCGAAGATACCCGCGACTTACTAGACAACGTGCAATACGCGCCGACGCGTGGCCGTTACAAAGTCTATCTCATCGACGAAGTGCACATGTTGTCACGGCACAGCTTTAATGCCTTGCTAAAAACGCTGGAAGAGCCGCCGCCGCATGTCAAATTTTTGCTGGCCACCACAGATCCGCAAAAATTACCGATTACCGTATTGTCACGTTGTCTGCAGTTTAGTTTAAAAGCGCTGAGCCAAACTCAAATCAAAGACCACTTGCGTCACATTTTGCAGCATGAACATATTCAGGCTGAGGATGAAGCATTAGCGCTACTGGCGCGCGCGGCGAAGGGCAGTTTGCGCGATTCGTTAAGTTTAACTGACCAAGCGATCGCGCAAACCAATGGCCATATTCAATTGGGGCCGGTGCGTGAAATGCTTGGGTATCTCGAGCAAAGCTGGGCCGAGTTGTTACTGCAAGATGTGCTCAATCGCGATGTGCAGGCGATGCAAACGCATCTTGGCCAGCTTTGCCAAGCACACAGCCATTTTGGTCATGTGCTGGACGATATGCTGTCGTTGTTGCATCTTGCTGCGTTAAGCCAATTTCAACTATCGGCATCGGAGCTGGCGTTAACCGAATCGGCGTTTGTCCGCGCCGTGGCCAAGCAATTTGCGCCAGAAGCTATTCAGCTGTATTACCAGTTATTGATTTCAGGCAAAAAAGAATTACCGTATGCACCGGATCCGCGGATCGGGCTTGAAATGACGTTACTGCGTGCCATTGCCTTTGTACCGGTCGCCGCGCATGACACACCATCGCCGGTGCAATCGGCACGAGCCGCCGCACTCGCCGCCGCCAGTGTGCCAACAGAGCCGGCAGCTAGTGTTGGTCATTCGCCCCAGCTTACGGCAGTCGCATCTGGCGTGGCATCAAAGCCAGTGCTAGCTGAGGCGACGACCCCTGCGCCTGCTGCGCTTTCTCAACAAACTCCTGAGCGAGCAGCGCCAAGCGGTGACAGCCCAGCCTTTGATGCTATTCCTTACGATAGCGCACCCTACGATCCTTGCCAGTCTGAGCATCACCAGTCTGAGTATCAGCAGTATGAGTATCAGCAGGCAGAGCATAACCCGTCCGCTTCTCCATCTCAGCAAGGCAGCCAAGCCGCAGCTTTGGCGGACAACAGCGCGGTGTCTAGTGAGCTGCGTGACGGCAGCAGCGCCGCCTCGACCGCCGCGGAACAAGCGATTGACCCGGTCACGGCTCGGATCTTAGCGCGTCGTGGTATGCCTGCGATGGGGGCGCCTGACCTCGTAAAAAAGACTGAAAGCGCGCCCGCGCCTCAGTTGGTAACACCACAGCCCAAGCCTTTAGCGCCACCGGCGGTCGTTACTCCGAGTCAGCCGAGCACAGCGACGTCGCGGTCGCTGGATTCGCTGACGCTGGATGATGTGCCGCCATGGCAAACGCCTGCTGAGGCGACAGCATCTCGAGAGCTTGCACAACAGATAGCGCAGCAGGTAACTCAACAGCTGGTAGCACCACAAGCGACACCAGAGATGCAGGCGTTAGTGCAACCACCTGTTCTTGCGCCGTCTGCCGGCCTTACGGATGCAACAGCGGGTGTATCCAATGCCGCGTCATCGATTGCAGTGCCAAATCCCACGCGACCAAGCCTGAGTTCAGTTGCCGCCGTTGGGGCGCCTGCGGATGATGTAGCAACTGTCGCACCGCATGAACCTCGAGTCGCTGCAGAGTCCTTGCTGACACTCTCAAAGGTTTCGGCTGAGCCTGCATCGCAGGGGTTAGCCTCTTTCACTCCTGAGGTGGAGGCTACTGGCGATACCGAAGAGCTGGACGATGAGCTTGAGCTGCCCTCGATGCCAATGGCGCCGTTAAGCAGTGACGAAGACGAAGACGCCATTGAGGTGGTCGGGAGTTTCGATTGGCAATGGCAAGCGCCGCAGGCGCAGCCCATTAGGCATGCGCTACTGGACAGTGTGCCGGTGCAAGAGCAACAGATTGATTTTGCTAGCGAAGAAATTGCTGAAGTCGAGCAGCACACCGAGCAAAATTTGTATTTTGATGGCGAAATTACCGCTTCGAACTTTGCGGTACGTTCCAGCGCGCAAGTCGATGCGTGGGCGGCCCGTATTGATACGTTGCGGATTGGCGGCTTGATGCGGCTGTTTTTGTTGCACAGTGAATGTACCCAGCATGGCGCCGAGTTGCAGTTGCGTGTCGCCTCCAGTCAAAAACACTTAGACTCACCGCGTAACCGAGAGCAGCTGCGGCAAGTGCTGAGTGGTTCTTTTGGTCAAGAGCTTGAAGTGCATGTGGCATTTGTCGAAGAGACGCCGACATCGCCGCAGGCCATTCAAGATCGTATCAACCAAGCGCGTCGCCGCTATGCTGAGCAGATGCTCAAGCAAGATCCACAACTGTCGCAGTTATGCCAGCAGTTTGACGCGTACTGGTTGCCTGATTCGTTAGAAGTCAATTAATGTCGCAACACGAATAAATTGCTCAAGAACTAAGCGCTGCCAGCCTCGCGTGATGTTTCTGGCTTGAGTTTTACGCCGTAACAAATTATCGTGGCGCCACACCAAGACGTCGTTATCCTTGCAGGATCGCGATACCAACTGAACCAAACGTAAGAGAGAGCAGATTATGTTTAAAGGCGGCATGGGCAACATCATGAAACAAGCCCAAGCGATGCAAGAAAAAATGCAACGCATGCAAGAAGAAATCACTCGTTTGGAAGTGACGGGCGAAGCCGGTGCAGGCCTTGTGAAAGTCACCATGACTGGTAACCACAATGTGCGTCGCGTCAGCATTGACGACAGTTTGATGCAAGATGACAAAGAGATGCTGGAAGACTTAATCGCCGCTGCTATCAATGATGCGGCGCGTCGCGTGGAAGAAACTAGCAAAGAAAAAATGGCCTCGGTCACTGGCGGTATGCAATTACCACCAGGCTTTAAGATGCCATTTTAATCCCGATGGCCCGCCATACGCCGAAAGTGCAGCGCCTGATTGACGCGCTGCGTATTCTCCCCTCGGTTGGGCCTAAATCGGCTCAGCGCATCGCTTATCAACTGCTTGAACGTAACCGTGACGGTGGGTTGCAATTGGCCGATGCGCTGACCTCTGCCATGCAAGGCGTGGGTAGCTGCGCCAGCTGCCGTACCTTCTGCGAACAGGATGTCTGTTCGATTTGCCGTGATGAACAACGCGCGAACGCAAGGCAGCTGTGTGTCGTCGCCAGCTCTGCAGATTTATACGCCATTGAACATACCGGCATGTTCCACGGTCGTTATTTTGTGTTACGCGGCTTGTTATCGCCGCTCGATGGCATAGGCCCACAGCAACTTGGGCTTGAACTGTTTGCCCAGCAACTGCAAAGCGGTCATTACGATGAAGTGATCTTGGCCACCAACCCGACCGTCGAAGGTGAAGCAACGGCGCATTTTATCGCCGAATTGTGCCGTCAATCCAATATCGCGGTCAGCCGTTTAGCCCAAGGCATGCCGGTGGGTGGTGAACTCGAGTATGTCGATGGCAATACGCTGTCGTATGCCTTTAGTGGACGCAAACAAGTTTAAGCATTGACGCAAGGTCGCCGAGCCTTGCCATGGCTGTTTGTACCGTTTTTTACAGGATCACCAACCCTTAGCAAGCGAACTCAATCCGCTTGATCAAAACGCCAGCGCTTGAAATTTTCCAACTGCCCCCCATATCCCTGTCAGCAAAGGTTTTGCCCTCGATACTAGGGGGATACCGCCATCATTTAAACCATATGATGTCGCCTCAAGAGCGACTAACACGGGTCAAAAAGGAGCTGTTATGACTGAAACTGCACAAAAACAAACACATGGCTTTCAAGCCGAGGTCAAACAACTATTACAACTGATGATTCACTCGTTGTATTCCAACAAAGAGATTTTCTTGCGCGAGTTGGTCTCCAACGCGTCGGACGCTGCAGACAAGCTGCGTTTTTTAGCCTTATCAGATGCCAATCTGTATGAAAACGATGGCGAGTTGCGCGTGCGGGTCAGTTTTGACGCCGATGCCAAAACGATCACCATTAGCGACAATGGCGTTGGTATGACGCGTGACGAAGTGATCAGCCACTTAGGTACTATCGCGAAATCAGGCACTAAAGAGTTTTTCTCGCAATTAAGCGGCGACCAAAGCAAAGACTCGAAATTAATCGGCCAATTTGGTGTCGGTTTCTATTCGGCCTTTATCGTCGCAGACAAAGTCACAGTGCGCACGCGCAAAGCCGGTCAGCCAGCTGACGCTGCGGTTGAGTGGGAATCGGCAGGCGAGGGCGAATATAGCCTGGCGCCTATTGTCAAAGCCGGCCGCGGTACCGACATCATCCTGCACCTGCGCGATGGCGAAACCGAGTTCTTAAGCAAGTGGAAACTCGAATCTGTGATCACCAAATATTCCGATCACATCTCCATTCCGGTGGAAATGTGGGAAGAAGGCAGCCCAGAGCGTGAAGAAGACGGTGAAAAAATTCCAGCCACCGAAGGCGCTTGGAAAGCCGTCAACAAAGCCACTGCGCTTTGGATGCGTGATAAATCGGACGTGTCGGATGACGAATACAACGAGTTCTACAAACACATTTCACACGATTGGACTGAGCCACTGGAGTGGAGCCACAACAAGGTTGAAGGCAACACCAACTACACCAGTTTGTTGTACGTGCCAAAAAAAGCACCATTTGATTTGTGGAACCGTGAAGCGCGTCATGGCTTGAAACTGTATGTGCAACGCGTCTTCATCATGGATGACGCTGAGCAATTCATGCCAAGCTACCTGCGCTTTATCAAAGGCGTGCTGGATTCAAGCGACTTGCCACTGAACGTTTCGCGTGAAATTCTGCAAGACACCAAAGTGACACAAAGCCTGCGTAAAGGCTGCACATCGCGCGTGTTGAAAATGCTGGAGAAAATGGCCAAGGCCGAAGATCAAAGCAATTACCAGACGTTCTGGACTGAATTCGGTCAAGTGCTTAAAGAAGGCCCGGCGGAAGATCACGCTAACAAAGAAACCATCGCCAAGCTGTTGCGTTTTGCCTCGACCCACGAAGATACCTCGGAGCAAAAAGTCGGCTTAGAAGCTTACGTCAGCCGGATGAAAGAAGGCCAAGACGAGATTTATTTCTTAGTAGCGGACAGCTACGAAGCGGCCAAACACAGCCCGCATTTGGAAGTGTTCCGTAAAAAAGGCATCGAAGTGTTGCTGCTGTCCGATCGTATCGACGAGTGGCTGATGCAGCATTTAACCGATTTTGACGGTAAAAAACTGCGCTCGGTTGCCAAAGGCGGCTTGGACTTGTCGAAATTAGACGATGAAGAGACCAAAAAAGCCCAAGAAGAAACCGAGAAGCAATTTGCCTCAGTCACTGAGCGTTTCAAACAAGCGCTGGGCGAGCAAGTCAAAGATGTCAAAGTCAGCCATCGTTTAACCGACAGCCCAGCCTGTGTGGTGACCGATGAGTTCGACATGAGCACACAAATGATCAAGTTGATGGAGTCGGTCGGGCAAAAAGTGCCAGAACAAAAACCGATTTTTGAACTCAACCCAGAGCACGCGCTGGTCAAGCATATCGCCGATGTGGCGGATGAAGATCAATTCAAACAATGGGCGGACGTGTTACTGGAACAAGCGTTATTGTCAGAACGTGGCAGTTTGAAAAATCCAGCCAGCTTTGTCACGCGTTTAAATACGTTGTTATTGTCGCTGACTAAATAAGCGCGATACGTTTCCCAACCTTAGCCCAGTCCTCGACTGGGCTTTTTTTATGCGCCATGTTGGTAACTGGCGGTTTTGTTGCCGGTTTTGTCGGCTTTCAGCTGCGATAGCACCTGCAACTTTGGTCGAATAATGGATGCTTGTTGCGCTTCCATTGGCAACGTTGTTGTGCAAAAACCAAGCAAGGTCAAGCGCTGCAAGGGCTTGACCAAGTTAGTACCTAGGTGGTGTTGACTTCTCGGACGAGCTGGGAAAATCCGACAAATTCCTTGTCTGATGATAAACATTGTGTAAAGATCCAAAACTTACAACGATCGGATCTATCTCCAGCTTTGAGGTTTTTGTATGCGAATTATTTTGTTGGGTGCCCCAGGTGCAGGGAAAGGGACTCAGGCGCAGTTTCTGATGAACAAATTCGGGATCCCGCAAATCTCCACCGGTGACATGCTGCGTGCTGCGATTAAAGAAGGTACGCCACTGGGCATCGCCGCAAAACAAGTGATGGATGCTGGTCAATTAGTATCTGATGAAATCATTATTGGTCTGGTGAAAGAGCGTATCGCCAAGCCTGATTGTGCCAAAGGTTTCTTGTTGGATGGTTTTCCACGTACTATCCCCCAAGCCGATGCCATGAAAGACAATGGGGTGGTGGTTGACCATGTCATCGAGTTTGATGTGCCTGATCAAGTGATCGTCGAGCGGATGAGCGGTCGCCGCGTCCACCCTGCGTCAGGTCGTGTCTATCATGTCACGTACAATCCACCAAAAGCCGATGGCAAAGACGATATCACTGGCGAAGACTTAGTGATCCGTGACGACGATAAAGAAGAAACCGTCCGTAAACGTTTAGGCGTTTATCATGAACAAACTGAACCGTTAGTAGGTTATTACCGTAACCAAGCCGACGCTGGTTTAACCAAGTACCACCATATCGATGGTACTCAGCCAGTCGATACGGTCAGTGCCTTACTCGTACAGCTGTTAGCATAAGCTGCTAGTAAGCAAAAAAGGCCCCGTGTGGGCCTTTTTTTATGCGATGAAAACAAGCGAGTGGGCCACATACAGTGGCCAATACAGCGTGCAGGGGCGAATTTGCATTGCACGCCGAACCTTGTAAATAATGGCGCTGATTTGCCTCGATTTTTTGATTGGGCCGAGTACCCCGCCAGTGCTACACTCGGCCAACTAAGTTCACATTGCCTGAGTGGTGATGCCAAGGAGTATTCATGTCAACGTGGCCAAGCCCCAGCGAGTTATCGCGTTATGCCGTACTGCTAGTCAATCTGGGAACCCCAGACGAGCCGACGGTGCCTGCGGTACGGCGTTATCTGAAACAATTTTTATCTGACCAACGGGTGGTGGATTACCCCAAGCCGTTATGGCAGCTCATTCTGCGGGGCATTATTTTGCCATTTCGCGGCCGTCGAGTTGCAAAACTGTACCAGTCGATCTGGTGGCCTGAGGGCTCGCCATTGCGTGTGATCACCGAGCGACAAACGGCAGCCCTTGGGCGTGCACTGCAGCTCACCGACACCCCTGTCGAGGTGCGATACGCCATGACTTACGGCCAACCAGCCATTGCGGATGTGCTGAATGAACTCAAGGCTCAAGGCAAAGACAAAATTGTAGTATTGCCGCTATACCCACAATACAGCGCGACCACCACCGCCGCTATTGCCGACCAACTGGCGCACTATCAACTCAAACAACGGGATTTGATGGAGCTGCGTCTGGTCAAACATTACCATCACACGGCCATTTATCGTAAAGGCTTGGCGGGCTCCGTCAGAGCGCATTGGGCCAAGCATGGCCAAGCTGACAGGTTGTTATTGTCGTTTCATGGTATTCCAGAGCGATTTGTACGTTTAGGCGATCCGTATGAGCGTCATTGCCGTGAAACCGCCGCCAATTTGGCAGCAGATTTGGGATTGGACAGCGAGCAAGTGCTGGTTAGTTTCCAGTCTCGCGTTGGCAAAGAAAAATGGTTACAGCCCTATACCGATGAGCTTTTAGAAAGCTTGCCCGGTAAAGGTGTCAAACGTTTGCAGGTGCTGTGCCCTGCGTTTGCCGCGGATTGCTTGGAAACGTTAGAAGAGATCGCTGAAGAAAATAAAGAGGTATTTCTACACGCCGGTGGTGAGGATTACCAATACATCGCGGCGCTGAATGATGCGCCATGCCACATTCACGTGTTTAAATACTTAGTCCAACAACAACTACAAGGGTTTTAAATGATTACTGGCTATTACGCAGCTGCACTGGCTGTGATGTATGTTGCGCTGGCATTTTGGGTTATTCGGCAACGATTTCGTCTCCGGGTTGGCTTAGGCGACGGTCAGCAGCCAGACTTAATCAAAGCCATTCGCATTCACGGCAACTTTGCGGAGTATGTGCCTTTTATGGTGTTGCTGCTATGGATGGTGGAGCAACAACAAGCACCAAGTTGGCAGCTGCATATGCTCGGAGCGTTGATTTTAGGTGGCCGGGTGCTGCATTGCATTGGGTTATGGGTCAGTTCTGGCACCAGCATTCCGCGGTTCTTTGGCATGATCAGCACCTTTAGCGCCTTGTTATTGTCGGCTGGCTTTTTAGCGACCCGTTAATTCGTTATGGCGGTGAAAATCCAAGGGCAGGGCGAGCCCATCCTGTTTTTGCACAGCAGTGTATCTAGCCATCGGCAGTGGGCGCCATTGATGGCGCAGCTGGCAGCGCTTGAACGGTTCTGTTTGATCAGTGCCGATTTAACCGGCTATGGCGATGAACCTTGTCCAACGTCACCTCGACCGTTTTCGCTCGCCGCGGAGGTGGAGTATCTATTGCAACGTTTACCTGATGAGTTGATTCAGCAACCGCTACGTGTGGTTGGTCATTCTTATGGTGGCGCGGTGGCGTTGCAATTAGCGCTAAGTTCAAGGGTAAAGGTGCGCCAGCTGGCATTGTTTGAACCCGTGGCGTTTCATCTGCTGAAGGGGGAAAGTGAGCTGTGGCGCGAAGTAACGGCGCTTGCCGAGGAATTACCAAGGCTGACGCCTGAGCGCGCAGCACAACGTTTTATCGATTATTGGCAAAACCCTGGCTATTTTTTGGCTTTACCAGCAAAGATGCAGCACGCATTGGCTGCGCAAGTGACGAAAGTGTCGCTAGATTTTGAAGCGTTGGCCAATGCGCCTTGGACGCTGGCGGACTATCAGCAGCGGTTACAGCTGCCGGTATGGATTGGCTCAGGGCTAGACAGTCGCCAAAGCGCTAGGCGCATTGCCCAGATATTGGCACAGGCGTTAGCGCAGGTGCAGTATGCAGAGTTTCGTTGCGGGCACATGGGGCCGGTCACCGATGGCGTCGCCATCAATCAAGCATTGATAGAGTTCTTAACGCATTAGCCAGCCAGCGGGCTGACCGCAATTGCTTCAAGCCGGATTCAGCGGGCATTGAGCCTTGGTCATAGCAAAAAGCCGCAACAGGTGCGGCTTTTTGTTGTCAATTTAAAACCACCTCCTATGGAGGTGGTGATCGGCCAGTCGGGGCTATGCCCGTAGAGTACCCATGTTAGATACTTCGCCCGTTTGTAACCAGCAAATGAGGAAGTAAATAA
>JACCDZ010964532.1_pt1 | contig 73657 bp, 65 predicted proteins | sample 7449551 | NCBI WGS metagenome assembly JACCDZ01 (sample SAMN15323452, study PRJNA562643) | freshwater metagenome | isolation source: river surface water | place: USA:Blue River Watershed | collected 2017-08-18
CCAGATTGCATTGTTTGCACTTTGGTTGGTCCGCCGAATGCATGAATATCTCTATCTAAATGTGTTAAACCTGACCCCACTGTTCTAGCCACATCATAAGTTATGTCTTTCGCTTCACCCCCAATATCTCTTGCTACGTTATAAGCACCACCCAACGTCTTTTTCGCTAAATCAAGTGTTCCTCCTACAACCTCTTTTCCTAAACCTACCGTTCCCTTCACCACATCTTTTCCTAAACCTACTGTTCCCTTCATCACATCTTTTCCTAAACCCACCGTCCCTCCCACAGCTTCTTTACCCAAACCTACAGCTCCCTGAGTAGTATATGCAGCAGCACCGAATGCTCCCTTCGCCGTATCTTTCGCTAAATCCACCGTTCCACTTGCAGTGTCTCGCGCTAAACTATCTACACCACCAGCTCCACCTTTCACCAACTCTTTCAAACTAGAACCAGTCTCTTCCGTCATTGATTTTAACCCACTACCCGTGTCTTTTACCATTTCTTTCAATCCGCTGCCCGTTTCTTTCAAAAGGTCGCGCATACCACTACCTGTGTCACGTAATAAAGAGCTGACTGATTCTGCGGGGGTCTGAACATTCTCTCCCGAAGGTGTTTTTGAATTGGATGATGACGTTTGTGTTCCGCATCCACCCTTGCCTCCGCAGTTGAGACACACACCATTGCCATTGCAACTGGGGCAATTGGCGCATGTGGGTGGGACGTATTGTGATTTTAACATGTAGTTGGAGTTATTGATGACATTACTTATGTCACCGCCAGTAATATTGTCCCAATAATTCATCCAAGATGCGATATTATTTCCATATGGATTCATTCCTCCCATTCCCATTCCTCCCATCCCCATTCCACCCATAAAAGTAATACCGTAATTATCACTATTAAATCTTCCAGTTAATGTTCCGGAAGTGGTGCCATCATCTCGTGTCCCATTGCCCAAAAATCTCACACAATTAATGAGAGTATATTGTGTTTTATTTGGCTCTTTGCAAAATGTGCTTATCATCGTGAGTTTTTCATTTGCAATGTATATAGCCAAAATATCTTCTGCCACAGCTATCCATGCACATAACCCAACATCTGAAATGGTCTCTGATTTTGGCGTATATTTGGTGTTGTTCGATTTAGAAGAAGGCACGTAATATGGAGTGGGTGTTTCACATTTCTGTTGCGGAAATCGTTCATACACGTTTATTCCTCTGTCCAATACCATAATCAAACTACCATTTCGCACGTCGAAAAACACATTATGACAAACTTGATATAATTGTCTTGATGATGAATACAGATTCATGGTAATTAATTTATTATCACTGTCGTCAGTTGGAACATTGATAGTGTTCATATTTAGCGCATAACTCACCTGCTGGGTTTTTATGGAAGAGCCATCATCCGGCACATAAACTAAACTCACAATTTTGGGTGGAGAAACACTCAAATCAAACACACCTAAATATGTTTCTTTATCCCACGGCATCACAAAAACTTGGACCTTATCATTCGTAACTATATTGTATGCATCATACGCACTCATGATTGATAAATCCGATTTAGTATTCGAAATGGATGTTCCCGATATAGTGTAGTTTGTTGTTGCCACGGTGTTTCCTCCATTGCGACCAAACACGCTATTAATTGTTAAATTATCTCCCTTTGGTTCAGCAGCTGGAGCCGGTGCTGGTGCAGGTCCAGGTTCAGGTTCTGTTGATGGAGACGGAGATATATCAGCTGCTGTCGCAGAACTAACTGTCACATCAATTATATTTCCAGTTGCCTGTTCTAAATATACAGTGTCATATATTTGTTTTATTCCCGTTCCTAGTGTTGCATAATTCGCATTTAAATTATTAAACCCTTCCGACATGCACGATTTGGTGCATGGAGCGGGTGGTGCATCCGGTATCAAGAAATATATGATGATGGCCAATATGAATATCACCAACACAACAGTTGCCGCTTTCATATCTATTTTCATATTATTTATTGAAATATGCGGTTGTTTATACCTTATTAGCTTAAAAAAAACTACCGATTTACATACACGAGCGGTAGGCTTCAGAGCTCCTATCCTTAAACAAACACCATCCCCCAGGTTGGTAGGGGTTATCGTGCAAAAATGATTTAAAAACTCGCTCATAAAGAAACATAAATATAAACACAATAAAACATGCTAAAAGTTAGACATCAAGACACATTCGAATTCGAAATTGGCATCGATGAAGCCGGGAGAGGTCCCATGTTTGGACGTCTATACGTTGCTGCCGTTATCTTGCCTCCTCCTCCTCCTTCTCCTAAAGAAACAGACCGGGGGTTGGAGGAGGGGTTTAAGTACGAGTGGATGAAGGACAGCAAACGGTTCCATTCCGAAAAGAAGATTAAAGCCGTCAGCGATTACATCAAAGAACACGCCACTGCATGGGCCATATCCTACGTAGAAGCCGACGTTATCGACCAGATAAATATCCGACAAGCAGTGTTTCGCGGCATGCACGACTGTTGTCGCCAGATTTTGGATGCGCGTCCCAACCTAAACATTGGTAACACGTTTCTTTTAGTGGATGGCAACGATTTTATGCCGTATCGCGTGTTTGACCCCACCACCGAAACTATCGTGGAGTATGCAAGTGAGACAGTGGAACAAGGAGACGGTAAGTATTGCCACATTGCTGCGGCGTCGATATTGGCGAAAGTGGCGCGGGATGAATATATTCGGGAGATTTGTGCCCAACATCCAGATTTAGACGAGAAATACGGGCTATTGAAGAACAAAGGATATGGCACGAAGAAACATATGGAAGGTTTGGCTCAATACGGATATTCAGAGCTGCATCGCAAAACATTCAAAGCAGGGAAAACTACGACCCCTTTCCTTCAACCTCCGGCAGATAAATAAATGCGTTCAAAAGTTATACACATATTGTAACATGAGTATAATAGATAGTTAGATGTAACGTAATTCAATAGTATTATCGCAATAATTCGTATTATTTGCAACATTTCCGAGCCCAAAACTTTCAATATAAAAATAATGTCCAGTATCATTTTGTTTTTCACACTGTTCAACAGTGATTGAATTCTTGAACCTTATATTCATCAATTTCATTTGTTTCGTATCCTGAAAATTAGCATACTTACTTGGGTCCGGCGGTCCTACTAATGACATTGTATCTACGTATATAAATATAATTATTATATGTTATTCTATTTATATTATTTATATATATACATATACACACATATGTGCCTAATAAGAGCCACCTAAATTGAAATACTTTTTTATAAGTAGTTGAACTGCATAATTATTATCGCGCACTACTGTTATCTATAAGCTATCAAAATGACTACTATCATTAACACTGTCTCTATCCCCAACGAACAGATTACGTTGGTTAAATTTCGTATTATCAGTGCTATCAAGCGCTTGATTCAAGACCATAGATACGAAGATTCGTTCTTTGAAGGCAGAGAACTTGACTATGATAATGAGAAAGTGTATATGACTATGGATAATGTAGCTATGCGTATTATTGAACACACTCTTGGACCTGACAGTGTGTTCAATGAAATGGAGGATAAGCTTCTCACTCCACAACAATTATGGGATGAATTGTATAGCTATGAATATGTTGAATATGAATTTGTATGGATGTTTGCTGAGTATATGGTACCCGACATCAAGAAAATTCCTGGAGCATTCCTCTGGAAGCCACCAAGTAAGTAAGTGTATGTGTATGTGTATGTGTATGTTTATAACTGTAATTTCAAATTTTAACTACCTAATTTAAAGGGATACACACCCTTTTTTACTCACTGCCGGAACCCACGCTCCACAAACTTCGCTGGATCATACACCAACTTCTCTATCTCCGCAATCGACACCTCCAAATAATCAGGCTCCCGGTCCATGCGGCTATAACCAATCAGGAGTCTGTCTCCAAAGGTCGCCTCTCCGCTTCGCTCCGAGGACTTACCGCGTACCACAAATCCCAGCGAATATTCCACTTTTTCCCCGTCGAACGTGAATAAACACGTGTATCTCTTCAATTCGAGTGTTTCCGCATCCAACATCACAAACAGATGATAATAATACCGGCGATCCTCGTAACTCACCAAATGACACAAGAACCATATCTCATTGCCAATCTGCACACCATTGGTAGAGCCGCGCACGTGCTTGAATATCGGCGGCATTTTATGTTGCACATCGTCGCGAAATCTCCAAGATTGCAATGCAATATTATCTGAAAAGCTGGGGTTATCCCCAACGGTCTGCTCATTTGGCACTTGCAACAAATTACCTATTGTGAGCGGCGACCAGTCATACACCAGTTTGGTGCGATTTTCATGTGTAAATAGTACCCAATTCTTCTCAATCATACGCGGCTGTGGTTTCACAATGAACCCCGATTCAGTACTAGAACCCTTGATTTCGCCATGTTCAATCATCATCACTCCACCGGATAACCCACGATTGGCATTGAACTTGAGCGCACCACTTGCATCCACAAACAATCGCACATCTTCCAATCCCACATATCTGCCGTCGAAATTCGTGTCATAATCCATTATGTGTTCATCTACTTTTTGCGTCAAATCGGAATTAAATCGAGCAATCACATTAATGGTTTGGATTTTGTCCTGATTAACATATCCACCCTTGTCATCTATTTTGTAATTCACATAACGCTGGCAAACTACATAATCGCCTGATGCTGTCTTTACAATCGAAGGTGTGGATGCTGTAAATTCGGGAGATGTAATCAAATCACGCCCAATGGACTTGAGAAGTTTTGCTCTGTCTTCAGGAAGTCTATGTCCAACACGGGCCAATTTGGGTGCGTAAAACTTGTAGTTACACATTGTATTTTTAAGCGAATTATCGTCTGCATACTCACAATTGAATACTGACATGCATGCGCGTTTCAAATCGTAATTGTCCATATTACAATAATATCCAATGACCGACATCTCATACAATAATTTGTAGTCATACACCGACTTTTGTAAAAATAAATAATCCGGATTTGTGTTTTGTTTAAGCTTCTTCAACGCCATATCACAATACAAATACGATAATTGATTCTTGCCAACATAACGATAATAACTAATTATTTCGTATAAATTCTCCAAACGCTGTGAATGATATTGAAATGCTTCCATCCAATAATGCACTGCACTCACCATATCACCCATCTCTTTGTAACAATTTCCGATGCTGTAATACGAAAACCACACCTCTTCAAACCATCCGCCTAATTCCGTGCGTTTCTTATAATACTCGATTGCCTCCTCATACTTGCGATTATCTTTAAACGTATTCGCCAAATAAAACGTATATCTCTCATTGTTTGGCACATCGATTAACCCCTGTTTTAATAATCTGACATCTCGCTCGAACTTGTCTCCTTTACTTCCACCATCTCCGACATCATTTATAAATATGGTTGAAATCGGGAGAGTAACCGTTATAGACCCCTCGGGTAATTGAACATATTCATGTGTAACACCCCAATAGGATGCGCCGATGTTATTTTTCACAATACGCACATTTTTATAGTGGAAAGCGCGCGAACCCTGAAAAAAATGATACGCGTTCTCTTTCAACCCATTTTTAAAAGCGACCGAATCAAATTTCGCAGATAATTCTAATATCATATCGGCGTCCATCAACAATATATAATCAGCATTCTCCATGCCTTCGCATGCGGCCAAAGCGAATGAACGATTGTAACCAAAATCTCGAAATGGCTCATTGATTATTTTACCCGGTATGCCATACTTCTGGAAAAAATTGGATATTAACACAGGCGTCTCATCGGTGCTGCCTGTATCACATATACAATAACTATCGATTATCGGAATCACGGATTTTAACATACGCTCAATTACACGACTCTCGTTCTTCACAATCATATTCAAACATATTTTTTTATTGGCTAATGAGACAGACATAATAATATTATATATTATAAAGTCGGGATTAATGTCTATATATATTTAGATGCATATATTTGTTTTTGACCAATTTTAAACCTACCTGCATACGTATAATTTTGTCTATACTCATTCGAGTTAAACATTCTCAACACGGAATCCAAACACTCGTCCTTCTCTTTTGGAACCACACAAATCAACGACCCACCAAAATATTGCACTGTGCCTTTGAATGCGACGGTTTCTTTACGCGTTAAAGTTTTCACATATATACATTCACGCCCCCATAATTCGTGCATACGATTTATGTTTCTCAGAGCTCCCCATTCATACCAATTATTTTCGTTGAATTTGCGTATTTGACGGCTCATTAATTCCGTCTTGTGTTGCAATAAATACTCGTTTATGGCTTCGTCATCGGTTGGGAATTTGTCTTTTGGCAATATAAATTTGTGTAATTTACCATCATCTACCAATAAATCTATATTACCCAATTCTGTATTGCGATATATTTCGTCTCGCCCACTCACAATACCAACAAACACGTCGTATTTATTTCCAATAATTAAATTATGTTCTCTGCATTCCATCGATGGTGGAGCAAATGTTATTATTCCATTATTCATGTATATTTGCTTCTGCAGCATTTCTCCACCATTATAATCGTGAAAATTTGCTAAGTTTTGTTTAAGACCATCCCTCCCTGGATGCTGAGTGTCGGGCGTTAGTCCCATTTCGTATCGAAACACTACTACATCTATAGATGCACCGTCAAATAATTTCTCGTCATTGGGATACATCATGTCTGTGAATCGGCCCACATTCCACATGTTTATGATTAATTTCGATGCGCGAGTCTGTTTGAAAAACTCCGATGGAACAATCATAATCATTTCACCCCCATCTTTGGACAACATATGAAAACATTTTTCAACAAAATCAATATATATATTTTGTAATCCTCGCCGTTTTATATACGGAGGATTACCAACAATCGTTTTATATTGCATGTTATTCGTAACAGAAAGGAAATTCGTGTAAGTTACTTTTTGATATTCGGGAGAGAAAGTAATACTTTGCAAAACAGGAACTGTATCGTCTATTTCATATAAAACCATTGGATACTCCGGATTTTCCTGAATAATTTTCTCAATCAAATGTCCTGCGCCAAATGATGGTTCTAACAAACATTCGCCCTTATTCTGTATTAATTTATATACGGTTTGTTTCAAGGTTTCGTTCTGTGTGAAATATTGCGCATATTTCTTTTTGTTAATTTTTGACATATGAATTGTGAATGTTTTAATCTATATTCATATATATTCATTCATTTACAATTCATTTTTATACATACACATAAAAATAAACATAAAACAACAAAAACTATGATTTCTATACCAAAAAATGTACCAAATGTATCAAAATGATACTGAATATAGACAGTATTTTCGGGAGATTACCGGCATGCGCAATAAAGTTTATCACACTGAACCGGGACACATTGATTTAAATAAAGAAATCCCGGTTGATATAGATGATATAACTTTAGATGAATACATGTATGACGAAGAAGCCGTAAGCAACACATTAGAAAAAATTTATGCCGATACCAAAGATGAACCCAAATTCCAAACTTTATATGAATTAGCTGCCGCCAAAATGATTTCTCTTGACCGCGAAATTGGTCTTACCGTATTGATGACATATGATTATTTATGGCATTTCATACAGTGTTATACAGCATTCATACAAGAAGAAAAAGGAATCCAATCAGAATCATTTTGCGAGAAATATGAACGTGTCAAGTCCTTACTCGCATGAACCACTAAAAACATATATAATAAGTATATAATGGCATCTACACGCAATCGCAATACTCGCGAAGATTATATTTTGGAACAGAATAAATATGCGCATCAATTTGAATTCTATGACCATAATGCGTCCTCATTCTTGGGTGTAGCATATAATACTATGTTGCCCGGTGACGGATTAGTTGGAATGAAAGCGGATTCTCGTGTTCTCTCCCGAAACTATTGTGATATTGAGACAGAATTATTTGGAATTGGCTCCACTAATTTAGTAGAACCCAAATCAGCAGTAACACCAAACGTGTATAAATTAGATTCCGTTAATATAAGCAAAAAATTGCCGCAGCATATCCCAGTGAATCCAGCTAATTTTGGGCAACAACGTTTCATGTATTTAAATTAAAAAAGGAGTAAAATCCTTTTAAGTTGGTATTTAAAATTAATTACATTACATTACAATAAAAGTTTCATTATATGTTCCGCCGGATAAACGTCCGGAGTTATAAACGGCATATTATCATCTATACCATACAAAGTTATTATAGGTGCGCAAAATACATTTAATACATTTCTATAATCATCAAAACACTGTCTATTCGATACATGCATGTCCATATTATCCACATTATATGTAATACGCGGATTACATATAGTGCCAACAGGCACTTTGTAAGATTCAGTGCCCAACACAGCAAACATGCCAACATTTATAAACACAAAATCGTAATCCACATTGGAGATGTCAAAATAATCCACGCTTCTATATCCGTGAATTATTTGTGTTATATCTATCGCATCACCTAACGCTGGCTTCACCACATCCTCCACCATACTAACAGCGGCCCTGCCACGAGCTATTTGCATAACCAATCTTTTACCAGGATATGTCTCAACAATATACCTAATAATGTCACGCATATTTTTTATAACCACCTCATCCGAGTAATTATATTTCGCGTGAAACTGCAACTCGCTTCTGCCCTTGTTACGCACCGTCTCGTCCGCCACCCTACCATCATATGGCGCGTCCATCGCTATTTGTATATTAGCATACGCTACGCAGTGCTCTGACTTCATAACGTGTTGAATTATCTTGCCTCCCTCATAATTAATTCCCGTAATATTCATTTTTAATAATATATTTATATGTAATTATATATGATTCATATTATTTTATAAAAGCTTTTCAATTTTCCTGGTAAAAAAGGAGTGAAATCTCCTCTCTATTTAAAATTCAAATTACAAATTACAAAATCATACACATATATATACACATACACATACACATAAATTAATAAGGACACAAATAATTGCACTGCGCATACATATTTAATCCGTTGTGCAACTCATTAAGAGCCACTTGAATTGCGTCATTCACTTCCTTCGCATTATTCTTCAAATCCGTTGAAGTATATTTATATTCCATAATGAGAACACCCACTTGACTGCCATATTTAAGCTTCTTCGATCCAACGTCTCTCAACATATTCGTGAAATTAATATTGCAATACGCATATTTAATAGTGTAGCCATCAAATGTGCAGTTATAATTGGCACAGAATCGTTGAATTGCCATACTCATATTGTGATAGAATATCTCTTTCGGAATATCTGCGTTGTGCGTAATCTCGTATATGCGCGTGAGCTCTGCAATAGCAGGCTTAACCTTTGGCTTGCGTTGATATGGCTTCGTGCTGCGTTTCGGCATAATGACGCGAAATCCATCATCGTCACTATCATTATCCGCGTCATCCGCGTCATTCGATGGCTCAGGTGTATTGATGTATATAGGTTTATTAATATACTTCTCTATATACTCATTCGTGCTCATCATAGTCGCTTTCTTCGTTGGTAACCAACTATCCGGTATGCACTTATCCAACGGATTGGCGTCACACTCGACATACTCGTCATACTCGTCATATCCAATCGTTCTATACATGCTGCTAATCACAGAATATATAGACTCGACATCATATTCGTTAGACACCTTCATCCATCCTCTACGAAGCTGGTCACACACGTCATCCATCTCGCACTTATTCGCCTCATATACAGTGGCATCAAATTTATTAGCAGCATGTGCCGATTTCAAATCAGCATATGCTTTGGCAATATCTGCCTTCACTTTCATCTCATATTCAATCTCTAATATTGAACTCTCAATTTCAAACATCATTTTCACTGTAATCTTTGTTATAGATAATTATACTCGTATTCGCTTATTATTGCATTCATATATCATATAAAAAAGCATTTCAATTTCCAGGAACCTACGGTTCCTTGGACGAACCTCCCTTAGCCTCCGGCACACAGACGTACATATATATTTATTCTGGAGCGTAAAATATGTGTATATCATTTGTACAAATAATACAACCATGAAACCCCAACGCATGAGATATGCCATATCCATTATTGAAATTCCAGTAGAAGTGAAACCCGATGGCACATACACACAAATGACCGATCGCATGCGCATTGAATTTCGCAAAACAACCAAAGATATGTTGCCCACACCTCAAACACCGCCCAAAACCGTGGATTGGTTTAAAGTATTCGGCCCACCCGAACCCGAAGTCGATTTCGAAGATGTTGAAGTCGAGCCAGTCATGATTAACACAGACACCAAAATCGAAGAGCTGGATTTAGCCGACATTGAACCCGTCATATTCAACGTTGTAAAACGCCAACGCAACCCAGACGGACCACTGTCTTTGCGCAAAATCAAACACAGAGAAATTCATAATTACTCCAGACGTGAATATTGAATACACATTTTAACATACACCCACCGCACTCACCGTGGGCGCAAAAGTGGCTATGCTTGTCTCCTTTCTAATACATTTATACGCACTCACTGATAATTCTTCCCTCTTCTTGCGCACTCCCCCATCTCCACCACTGTCACCATCACGTTTGCTTCGACTCGAATTCGACCCCCTCTCATTCATATCCCTCTCTATCTGGTCGTAATTCTCCACTATATAGTCCAATATGCGGTTCTCTATCGCCCATTTGAAAAAATTCATCTGCCCGATGGTGGTCACACATTTTCCATCGTCACAAACCAAATTCACCATTTTCGGTTTATTTGAACTCCTTTTTCGAGTAAATTGCTCTTGAAATTCCACTCTTGCAAATGGGTCAAACCTTCGCTTACTATATGCTTTTAGTTCGAGTTTGTATGAGTTATAAACTCTGAATCGGGGTTTGTTTGGAAGCACGTATATGGTGTCATACATTTTGGCGTAATTGGTCACAAACCAATCAATGATTCGGAGCGAAATCACTGTGCCAGTGCTAGTCTCGGTGGATATGGGTTCGCCATTGATTAGACGATACAGTATATTTTTATTCACCGGATTATCATAGAACTCCATTAAATTCGACAACAATAGAGCATTTTGCGTGTTTAATTGTGACACAGACATTGGTTTGGATATGTGAATGACATGTGTTTATATTAATTTTCGGGAGAAGCAATATAATCATAACTCTCAAATATAACACATGTCAAAAATAATCACAAATTTAAAGCACTGGACCTATTATAGCTGTGTTATCACAGTGTATAACTCGCACATTAATAACGACGTCAGATATGATGGATATATTTCGTCAGCATCGGACACAGCAGTACATTTGTCCGACGTGAGCGACATATCAAACCCGTTATTGAGCAAGCAGATGAACGGCACATACGTATTCGATTACTCCTTCATCAAATCGGCATATGTGTATCGTATGATAAGCGATAAATATGATTGCATGCATAGAGAGATATTATTCTCGTGTTGATGATGTGATTATGTGCTTTTGGCATGCCAAAAGCGGGTGTGCTTAATATTTATAAAATAAAAGCTGAAATAAATATAAAGACGTAATGTATTTATATTTTATATAATGGAAGTTGAACAGTTGAACATAATAGACCTAATTGAAACAAACCCGATAACAAAATTATCGAAAGATTATAACGTGAAGTTGTTATCAAAAATTAGATCTCATTTCACTAATTTTGAACAACAACTTTTTCTCTCAAGTTTTTATTGTTTTTTTAATCATGACCAAAAAAACGACTTTGTAATTGATTTGGATAAAGTTTGGAAATGGATGGGATTTGCACAAAAAGTTACCGCAAAAACTTTATTAGAAAAGCATTTCACTCTAGACAAAGATTTTATTAAAATATATAATAATGCTGTTAATACCGGTAAAGGTGGCCATAATAGAGATATATATATGCTCAGCGTTAAAACATTCAAAAGTATGTGTTTAAAAGCCGGTACCAAAAAAGCCGACGAAATTCATGAATATTATATGAAGCTAGAAGAATTAATACAAGACACAATCAATGAGGAATGTGTGGAGCTTAAACAACAATTAGATAAAAAAAGTCAAATGTTGGATGAAAAAAGTCAGCAGCTGGATAATATTGTAGCCGTCACGGAAAAAGAAAAAGAAGAGTTAAAGGAAAAGACACTTATAGAACAATTTCCAGTGAATACACAGTGTATATATATTGGATTGATTGACAATAGAACACTTGGGAAACCCGGTAATAAATTATATAATGAACCAGTCATAAAATTTGGTCAAAGTAACGACCTTGGATTGCGCGTTAGCCAACATAAAAAAACATATTCCAACTTCCGACTATATACTGCGTTCAAAGTAAAAAACAAAATAGAAATTGAGAATTGTATTAAAAAGCATCCCATATTGAAAACACGCCTCAGAATTCTCAATCTTGATGATACAGCACATCGCGAAATAATTGCATTAGATGATAATGAATTCACATTGGAGAAGGTAGAAAAACACATAAAAAATATAATAAAAGAAAATGAATATAATTTGGAAAATTACAACAAATTATTGACAAAATACGACGAGTTGCAAAAGGAAAATGACAATCTCAATAATTTGTTGTCCGAAAAAATACAACAAATCGACAAGAATGAAAAAAAAATTTACAAATTGGAAACGGATGTGGTGGAGGACACAAAGGGCAAGATCGCGAGTCATTTTGCCATATGTAAATATGGGTATTTTTTATATGCGTTCGAGTATGAAAACATGCGATATGTGTGTTCCATCACACGACAAAAAGAATTCGATACGGTCCAAAAGAATCTTACTGATTTGTATCCCAACGGCAAGATGATATATAAAAATACATGCACGTATCCACTCGCTGAACGCAACATGACATTTATTCTCAAACAAAACGCAGTTGGATTGGGTCAAAATAAGTTCGAATGTGCGGAAGAGACTGTCATAAAATGTATCGATGCGGCTGTGAAAATGGAAGAGGTGTTAATCCAACAATCTAAGGACGTGGATTCATTCTTGGATTTTTTATCGGGCAACAACGCAAACGCACACGCAGAACAAGAATACATTGACCCGGAGATACCGCAAGTTCGCAAGGGCAAACGTTCCATAGACCAAATCAATCCTAATACGGGAGATATTATAGCAACGTATCCCAGTATTGAAGCCGCTGGACGCAGTTTAGGTTTAACCACGGGAACAGCCATAGGCACCGCTTTGCGAGAAAATCGCACGTGTCAGGGATTCATATGGCGATACAGTGGTTTCTCAAAAGAGCAGGCATTTGTGGAAAAACCAGTGATGAAAATCTGTTGTAAAACGGGAGAGAGAACTTGCTTCCGGACACTTGGAGAAGCAGCTAAAGATTGTAAAATTTCGGGGCCGGCGTTAAGGCGCCGGATATTGACCGACGTTCATGTGAATAATTATCATTGGGTGTTTCAAGGAGAGCATTGACATGATTATGCGCTCATAAAATAAATAAAAAATTGAATTGATTTTTTATTTATGTATATCCCATAATAATAATATTGCCCCAATATTGAAATAAACAATAACAAAACAAAACAAAATGCCAATAATTCACTGTATCGTAAATAATAAATATGTGTGTATAAGTTTGCATGTTTATTCCATACATTTGTATGATGAGGAAAAAACGCTTGATAAATACACAAGACCGTCACATCTCGGTTTATATTATTTTCCGAATATGAATAAAGATGGGTCTGGATCCACGTGTGGCCTTCAATTTTACAAACTAGAAAACAGTCAATGGGAATATTTTCAACTTCTAATTGATGAGAATTTTAAATTCTACACACAAGAAGGCACCAAACCATATCAAGCATCACTGCTCACTGAAATACGCCCATCTATTATATTAAACCCACACGATTACATTGACTTTGAAGTGCATGGAGATATCCGGTGTTGCACTGTGTGTGGCGAGAATTCAAGTTGTGGTAGAATGTGTCGCGGAGAAATTTATCGTGTGCAAAACGCGTGTGACCCCGGTAATCCAAAGCGGAATTGCAAATTAACGGTGATTAAACGCGATGGATATGAGATACAATATAATAAATATATCGTATTGCAAGTTATGGAATATGGACAAGTTAATGTGATTAAAGTCCGAGAGGAGTGTGATATAACAACTGTGTTGGAGCATAATAATGTATTGTATGTAGCATTAGAAGATGTATTATTTGCCGAGAAAATTCCTTTGGTGGATTATAAATCTCGTATGGAATTAATTAAAGCAGCGGAATGTGTGTCGAATGCAACACAACAGGTAAGTATATTAAATGACGAGTATTGGTTAAGAGAATTAGTAAGTTATGTGTAAATTATTTCTTTTTTCTTGTTGAAATATACCGGAGGCTTAAGCGACGCTAACTTACCAATTAATTCTGCGGGGAAGACCATGACCAAATAATATCATGTATATGAGAGCAGCAGCAGCTAATACAATACTGCGGTTCTCGGCAATACTGCGGGGCTGACCAAAAACGAAACGCATGACAACGAAAAGCACTGCGCCGATTAAAACGGCATGCATGAGCATAGTGAGACCGGATTCCATTTTGAGTGGTGTATATATTATATTTTAGAATATAATATACAGATTAAATAAGATATACTTTTACCCCCTCAGATTATGGAAATCGTGCCTATATCATGCGCATTAAACGTAAATAAAATACAACACAAAATGATGCTTCTGTGGGAAGAAATGTTAGGATACAGCCCCCCAGCCATCTCTCCCGAACTATTCTTTTCCGGACTACTAAAGTATCCCGAAACGCAAGAAATATTCATCGCCATCGATAGAACTACATCGGATATTTTGGGAATATGCAGTGTTGTACAAGAACAATCCGTATTCAAAAAACAATTGCTCATCACCGAACTCTTTGTTACACGCCGCATGCGCCGCCACAAAGTTGGCACACATTTATTGTCTAAAGCCAAACATTATGCCAAAACACACGCATGCGAACGCATCCTGGTTACAATATCTCGTAAATTTCCGGATTCTCGAGGTTTATATTCGGGAGAGGTGTATGACGAATTTTTCGGATTTCATCAGTTTCACACTCTCGTTCCACAACACACATACACAATTGCTATAAAGTCGCATTCCTAATTATTCAGACTCCGTGGTCCATATAACTCTCGGCATTATCGCTATATCCTGGACGTTGTCTCCCGCATCGTTCCACTGGACATACCCATAAATCATTCTCTTGCAGGGAGCGCCACACCACATCGTTAGCATACACCCAATGCATACCGGTGCGCTCCAATTCTGGTATGGCCCATTCATATAACTCGATGAGTGTGTCGTAGTAATGCTCGCGCACAATATACGCGCTCGCAGTTTGAGCATATTTAACTTTATGCATAGGCAATTTTTGTGCCGACAAATAATCGCCGTGTGTGTGATGTAAATTATAACCGAGCATGCATACATCAAATGGAACGGATGGCAAAATGTCGAATATTTCGCGCATACGTTCGGGAGAGAGAGTAAAAACAAAATCGTCCTCCATAATTAATATTTCTTTGTATCCGCGCTCTTTAGCCAGTTTTAATACGGCTAAATGGGATAGACCGCAGCCGACGATGCCGGGTTTGCGGTGAATGGCGTCGAAACGTTCTCCGGACAATCCCATTCGGGAGAGTTCTGTTTCGATTTCAGAGCGGCGATCGGGGCGAGATGCTAAATTAATATAAATAATTTGAGGCGACATAATATATTTCAATGTTATATGATATGAAATATTTTATAATATTATTTCTAATTTCTATATTGCTATTTTCATTGATTATTCAAAACCACATCAAGTTGTATGAGAATTTCGAAGGGATATCTAAAGTCCATGTTTATGTATTATGTTTCAATGAACAAATATTGTTGCCTAAAACAATAAAATTCTATCGTGACAGATTTCCTAATTGCAATATTACAATATATGATAACGAAAGCACAGACGATTCAGTGAAAATTGCAAAAGAAAATGGTTGTGAAATAATCACATGGAAATCAGATGGAATAAATGAGAATAAATATTTGGATATAAAAAATGGGTGTTGGAAAGAATCCGATAGCGAATGGGTTATTGTGTGTGATATGGATGAATGGATTGAAGTGAATGAATCTGATTTGAATGAAGAAGAAAGAAAAGGTACTACAATTTTGATGACACAAGGATATAATATGATTGGCGAGAGTCAAAAAGAAGACCTATCCGATTTGGACTTTTTTAATGTTAAAAAAGCTGTGCCTTCAGAAGAATATTCCAAACGCATTTGTTTTCGACCAAAACATATTAAAGATATAAACTATGGCTTAGGCGCTCACAAATGTGATCCAAAGGGAAGTGTTGTATTCAGTAAAAAAACATATCACATAAAACACATGGATTATTTGGGACTTCCATTTGTTATAAAGAAAAAACGCGAACGATACGAAAGAAATAAGAAAAATGAGGGGAAAGGTACTGGAATTCAATACACAAATGATGTTGAAAAAGCGAAAAAGCAATACACCGACTTATCCAATTCCGCTAAAGAATATCCGCCGTCCTGAAAATTACACTAAATGCGCTTCCCAAAAATATCTACATCCAATCCATGAAAAATTATATTCTTCATGACCAACACTATCCACTGTCTCTGTCTCTCCTCCTGGCAACAAATAATGATGCGCTTTGGGCAACACATATAACAGCTGTTCCGCCGGACTACACGGTTTCACCGCCGCATCTTCGCTATTAAAATATGTGTGGTCGTCCTCCAAATTCGACAGATAAACGGCTAAATCTTCCAACAATGGTGGGTACGAATATTCATATTTCCATTGCCAATGCGGACAACCGGACGTGTAATATTTGAACGTCCATTCCAGACCCTCGCAATAATTCTTACACACCGCATGCACATCAACTTCATTGTTTGAGTTGAACGCCACTGAGTAATATCGCGCCTGCCAATTTGACATGTGTGGGTTGATATATTCCTCGTCTTGGCGAAATAACATAGGTATATTCATAATTGCCGCTTCTTTGTCTTGCGGCGTTTTCAGAGGGTTTGCGGCAGTTGATTGTGCGACACCCTTCGCCATTTTGGCGCGCTGCTCCATCTCTTCTTTTATGAACGTGTGCTCATTTTTAGCTAAAGCTGCTACAAACAAATACACAGATTTCCACTGAATTTGGCAGTTCTGTAAGCAAAGTTCAGGTGGTCGTTGGTTTGTGTTTTTATTTATTTTGACAAACGACAGTCCCTTCGCAGCAATTACCGTATTATATGTGTCCATGAGCCGACCAATACCCGCTGTGCGTATATTTAAAGCCAAAAAATGCGGCATGAAATCGTTGCCCAGCATGAAACACATAAATACATAATCGTGTATTCTCATGCGCAACTGTTGTGGAGTATATGCACGCGGCGGTTGATTCATATTGGTCACGCCCATTTCGCCCAATAATGCTCTCGTGAATTTGAATGTGTCGATAAACAATAAATCGGTTTTGGTTCGCGATTTCAATCCAGCGGGTAATATATGCGTGCTGAATTCCGGTGCTTCGCGAAATATGTGTATATTAAAGCAGTATGAACAATGAAACATGGACAACATAATCAAATCCGCATCCAACCCATACACCGCCACATTATCTTCGCGACAGGAGTTATTGCGTAAATAATCAAACATTTTATGCTCCCCTTCGCCAGGTTCGTCAGACGCACTCACAACCACGGTTTTCACGCCCAATTCAGCGCCAATTGTGGTCGTTCGAAATTGCGCATTGACTCGTCCCGATAATTTAGTCATGAAATTCGTTCCGGGTGTTATAGCTGTGGTGTTGAAGCTTTTGTGTGCATGTGCATGTGAAAGAACGGACGCCAAATAGGCAGAACGATGGCGTCTTTCTTTTTGTTGGTCCATTTTTGCAAGTGGTGCAACTCCGTCGAATGAAATATATGCAACATGTGTCGGATGAATCAGTTGAATGTAATATTTTATTTTCGCAATCACCTGCTCGATGAGTTTGTTCTCAAACGCATCGACACTGACGAGTGATTTAGCATCCGTTTCTTCCAATGTTCTTACAGCATCATATATAATTGAATTACAATCCATATATAGTGCATTAAATCGCGTATTTCTATGATGCGACATAGTGCGCAAAATATTCGGGTGATTTTTAATGATATATGAAAAATAACTCGGAATTCCCATAGATTTCAAATACGCGAAAAAATATAAGATATATTATGTATTTGATGTATTGTCTTTACGTTCTTTTTTCCAAAATAAAAATAAAGAGCCAAAATAAATAACAAACAGAAAATGTTTGAAGAAGAGCCAATATCAATGCACATATTAGTGGCAGTCGGAATAAGTATTATAGCAGCTATTTGGGCATATTATAGATTAAATAGTGATAGTGGTCCGGTTATACATACAGGAGACGTGAATGTATTGGGTGACGCAGAAATAGTGAATAATAAAACATATATTTAGTATCTAGAAAAACATATATGAATGTCTCATTGATATATATATAACTTTTTTTTGTTTCGTGAAAATAAATAAAACTATGAAAAAACGTGCAGAACAACCAAAGCAATCATCATCCAAAATCAACATTGATACGCACAAAAAAAGCGTGGCTGAGATCAATGGATTGATTTGTGAGAAGGCTGCACATTTGCAACAGATTATTCAAAACACGGTTTTGTCGATGAATATAAACCATAAATATGAGATATTTAGCAATAGCGAATTAATATTGTGTATCGGATCATTGACCGATTTAAACGAGAAATGTAAAAACGTGATTGACCAGGTAAATATGCTTCCGGAAATATCTCTTGCCAATTTTACGTCGCAACCCGAGGATACCACATCAATAACAGAAATAAATACTCATATAAATTCTTTACAACTGGTGGTCGATAAATTATCGACGATTCTCAGTGGATTTGGGACGCGCAATTTATCGGATTTATTGTATATTTCGTTTGGTTCATCGGAGTTGGATTATTCCGGTTCATTACTTAAAAACAAGTATGATTTATTAATTCAATACACGCATCCTATTGCATATAAAACCATATATTGGAAAAATAAAATTAAACCGATTCATGCCGGGTCTGCATCTGTGTTTTGCTGTGATAAACTGGGCGAGGATTGTCCAACAGCAGAAATGGCGAATCAACTTGAATGTTTTGACGTGGAAAGCTCTGTAAAAATACCATTTGTTAGTGTTCATGGCGGGCGAATAATTATTCACAGCGAAAAAATGCAAAAAACGTTGATTATTCAGTGTATCATTGATGATATTCCAGTAGAGTGTTTATCAAATCAATATATTTCTTCGCGAAAACAAAGCATTTTATCCAAAATGCCAACGGAAGATAATACGTTGTTTGATCGAGATATAATGAATCGAATTATAGATTCATGTACTCTCAAAGATTTTTTGGTTTATAGTGACACGGATTTATTCAAAAGACAGTTTTCCGTAATGACGGAAGTAAATGGTGTTAAGGTTCATAAATTGGATTACACCATAAAAAAATTCATTGATATGGATTTATGTGACCAACGTCAAATGCTTATTCATTTATTATTATACAACAAAGACGAGGAAATTCAATATATAACTTATTTATTATATGATTTAATTACAGGCAATGGTCAAACGGACTCTCCCGAACAAATGTTTATTTACGACAGTTTTCCTTGGCGCATTAAAATGTATTTTAAAGATACCATGAAAAATACGCTCAAATTTACCAAAGATATGATTAATAAATATGATATCAATCGAGTCACATTAGAACAACAAATATATGTGATGAAAGTTCCCGAACAAGTCAAAGAAAAAGCCGTTGCGAAATTGAAGGAAATTAAAGGCAAAACGGACGACTCTGGTTCAAAAGCAAAACAATATTTGGAAGGCCTGTTGAAAATACCATTCGGCGTGTATCGTGAAGAACCCGTGTTGCTTAAACCCAAACTAATAAATTCCGGGTTCATACAGGCATTGGATAAAATGTGTCCTTTGATTCCCGTCAAACATATTACGCGTCATGATAAATACAGTATGGTTGAAATCTCCCGAATTACGGATGAAATGTTGTATTATATTCGTAACACAGCCGCAGATGATTTGTTGCGCATGGTAACCGAATTGAGCGTCAAACAGTTGAATTCTGCCATATCTTTTATAAATGGCATACGCGCTCCCAAAGATAAAACACCCGCTAAATTATTGGTGAATCGCGAAGATAAAATATCATATGTTTGCAAATTTATAAAAGAACAAAAAGATTTAACACAAATGTATGATTGTATATCTGGCCGACCCTCGGGGGATGATAAGTGGTCTTTGTCGAAAAGTTTGGTGGAAGTTGAAAAAATCAAGGAGAAAATTGGAGAAGTTCGGGAGAGTCTTACAAACATTACCGATATTTTAGATGAAAGTATTCACGGCCACGAACACGCAAAAACACAAATATTGAAAATCATTGGTCAGTGGATGAATGGAGAACAAACTGGTTACTGTTTTGGGTTCGAGGGCTCTCCGGGTGTCGGAAAAACTTCTCTCGCGAAAAAAGGATTAGCGCATTGTTTGCGCGATGCTGAAGGTAATTCGAGACCTTTTGCCTTCATTGCGTTGGGCGGTTCTTGCAATGGTTCAACATTGGAGGGGCATAGTTATACATATGTAAATTCTATGTGGGGTCGTATAACGGACATTTTAATGGACACCAAATGCATGAATCCAATTATATACATCGATGAGTTGGACAAAGTAAGCAAAACCGAACATGGGAAAGAAATTATCGGTATATTAATGCATTTAATAGACACAACACAAAATGATGTGTTTCAAGATAAGTATTTCAGTGGCATTGATTTGGATTTATCGAAAGCGTTATTTATTTTTTCGTATAATGACCCGAGTCAAATAGACCGTATATTGTTGGATCGCATACATCGAATTAAATTTGATAATTTGTCGATTGATGAGAAATTGGTGATTGTGCGCAAATATATTTTGCCCGAAATCAACCGCAAAATGGGATTCACTCGTGTGAATGCGGCAACGGGATTGGAAGAAAGTATGGTGTCGATTTCGGATGATTTAATTGAGTATTTGATTTGCACATTCACATTTGAATCCGGTGTGCGCAAATTAAAAGAAGTGTTATTTGATTTATTTGGTGAAATCAACATTGATATGTTGAAAAATCACAATGATGCAGAAGCAAAATCTGAAATGAAAATTCCATACACCATAACACAAGAAGATATTGATGTCAAATATTTGAAAAAATACGATAAATTCAACGAAAAAATGATTCATACAAGTCCCCGCATCGGAATCATAAACGGGCTGTGGGCGTCTGCATACGGAAAGGGTGGTATTATTCCCATACAAACCATGTTTTTCCCTTCTACCACATGTCTCGATTTGAAATTAACGGGGTCGCAAGGTGATGTCATGAAGGAAAGTATGACTGTTGCCAAAACCATTGCATGGAGTCTTTTGACCGACGAACAGAAAACCGCGGCTTTAGCCGAATTTGACCTCACGAAAACACAAGGATTGCACATACATTGTCCTGATGGAGCTACTCCCAAAGACGGACCATCCGCGGGAGGTGCCATCACGGTTTGTATATACAGTTTATTGACGAAAACCCCGATTTCAAACACAGTCGCAATGACGGGAGAAATCACTTTACAAGGCGATATTACTGAAATAGGTGGATTGGAAGATAAGATATTGGGTGGAATTCGTGCCGGTGTCACAAAATTTATTTATCCCGAACGCAATCATCGCGAATTCAAAAAATTCTGGGATAAATACGGTTCGAAAAAGATAGTGCAAGGAATTGAGTTTGTCTCTGTCAGCCGTGTTGAAGAAGCCATCAAAGAAGCCTTTGTCTCATAATTAAGGCGATTGGCAAAAATTAATAAAATTGAAATAGATTTTTTTATATTTTTTAATGGAATATAAATAGAATCGTCATAATCAAATTACAAATAAATAAATTAACCGGCATAATGTCAGCGTCATATGAAGTGTTTAGAGAAGTTATAAATGATTTCTTGGAGGAAATCGCTTATTTAAGAGGTGAAAAGAATGTGTTGCGCAATGGATTACAAAGTGTTTCTGTGGTTCAGCGAGGTGTCAATGCCAGCATTGCATCATTGATGGAAGTCGATCAGATTATAGCTATTGCGGATTTATTCGATTTCATTGGGAAAAACATGGAACATGTATTTAATAATTATGAAAATAAGCCAAAATTATTGATGTTTGTTCGTGCAGTATCGCATAAAATCCCCCAATTGATAAAGGAACTCAAATCTACAAATCTATATGGCGGAGACAATAATTTTAAAAAGCGCGCTATTCATTCCCTGAAAAATACCAAGGCAATCGTATCTAAAATACTTGACAAACGCCCGGTCTTACAATCCGAACGCAAAGAGCCGGTGGTCTTTGACAAACAAATTATTCAACAACCAACTATTCACAATATTGAGCCATCCGACATGAATGAACTTTTGCAGCATTTGTATAATTTTAACGCGACTCGCAAAGTAAGTATAACTCCAGAATTATAAGGTAAGTATGTGTGTGTGTGTGTGTGGTGATAATTTCACCACTTTTTTCATTGTTTATGTTGTGAAAAAAGCACAAAGTATATTATATGGCAGCAATTGAGTTTCTTAATTTAAAATCATTACTATATTTGGGATTTAGATTAGCACCATTCATATTAGTCAGTTATTTCATCGTATCCTCTATTTTCAATGCAGATATACGCGGCATTGTATTTTTAGGCATGTTATTAATTAACTGTTTTGTTACACTCATAATAGGTAACTTTTTCGCCGAATACCAGGGTATGATGGTGAGTCCGGATACGCGAAATAAATACGGCACATGCAATACTATGAATCTAACTTCCGGTGGTCCGTTATCTCGCGCTCTTCCATTAAATATTAATGTGTTTGCTTTCACGTTCGGATACTTGGCTCAATTATTAGACCAAGCAAAAGACAAGTCGTTGGTCAATAGAAATATACCAATGATAATCATATTCACATTATTAATAGTGGCACAGTTTATTTGGTCATTGTCAAATGGTTGTGCCACGGCTTTTGCATTGTTATTATCTTTGGGGATTGGATTCGGTTTGGGTTGGGGATTTTCTCATTTTGTCGTGAAATCTGGCATCTCTGGACTGCAATTTTTTAACGGCATCAAGAATGAAGAGGTATGCAGCAAAATGACTGACGAAATATTCAATTGCACCACAGAAAACGTCTTATAATCACAGCAAAAAAAATAAATATATGCTATTTTGCATGTATTTATTTACACGTTTATTCAGCCGGCGAAGGAGAAGGTGAATTTTCTTTACCCAATTCTAATATTGCAGGTGAATATTGAGGTAAAGGCGATGGAGTTGATGGAGTGATTTTTAATGGCACGCCTTCGAAATAATTCGTGTCCGATTCCATCACTTGCATTTTCAAAGACTCGTTATTCATGGTGTCTGATTGGTTTATACCTCCAGATTTACTGCAATTACCGTAACATTTACCGCGATAATAGTAATAATCTTTATTGCGAACAAACACATCTCCATAATGCGTCCTATCTGATGGTCCGCTATCATCTCCTCGCACACATTTAGACCCGCCCAATAAAACACAACACGAGGTCGCGGCACACGCGTTTTTATCCATTTTGCGACAATTATATTCTATCGCATCCGGGTCATTCTTCAATGTTTCGCAAAATCCCTTTGCATCCTGTCCCGCATTCTCATATTCACTTACAGTGCTCAACCGAGTAGTGCTGCTCAAAAATACACTGTCTTCGTAATTCGGCACATAAGTCCGAGTGCCATAAGGATATCTGGCAGGTTCATTGTATGTTATATCCCCTTGAACCGACTCTCGCGGCAAAATAATTTTATTGCCTTCAGAATCCAACATCACTATACCACCCACAGGTTGGTCAAACATTTTCTGACGCTTACGAATATCTTCTGGGTCCTCGTGAAATCCAACATCGTAATTATTCGTTTCTTTGTTTGCACCACCGGGACCTCCTGCACTTACTTCGCGTTTAAACCGTCCGTTCGCACTGATTAAATACGGATTATCTTCGTAACCCGGTGTATCTGGACCATTCGCGATTTTACCATACGGCAAAATGGAAATAGAACGTTTGTCCTCATTTAAATAATACCCTTTTGGCAATACAGGTCCTTCCGGTAAATATGCAGCTTCAGTCGTGCCTTTGCGCACCACGGTGAGAGGGAAAGATAAATCATAATACTCACTCTCGTTGATAAATCCATTGCGATATGTTTCAGACCCAGTTGGACTCACGGTTTTGATGTATGGTTTCTTGCCTGGAGGCAGTCTCGCCATAAATCCGGGGCTGACTTGATAATACCCGTCTGGCAAATTTTTATTGCTAAACATTGGGATTGGTTTGTCTTTGAAAAATGTGGCATTTGTCACTGGCAACAGGTTTTTTTGTTCAGGGTCAGACATATCCAGCTCGTATCCGTGGGGGATTACGGCCATATTCATATCATCCAGGCGATAATAACCAAATGGAATGACGCCAGTAGGTGGTATAGGATATGCATCAGTCATTCCTTCTAACCCCGGAGTATTGCGTGTTCCAACGGCGTTTAACCCCCATTGCGTATATGTGGGCATGTATCGGTGTATTAAAAATACGAGAACGGAAAGGACGGCGACGGAAAAATAGACGTACATTTGTTTTTGAATCTCCGTCAGGTTATCTAAAATATCCGCGGATGTGTTTATATATCCCCCGCGACAGGAGCATTAAAATCGGGGGGTCGTAGGGGGGCGCAGTGGGCCTTCGGCCCACGTGAGCCCCCTACTCGATACTTACACTGGTGAGCATAATCGTGCGACAGCACGGTCTCTTAATCTTCAATTCGTCTAAAACTTGTCCTTCAATGGTTTTATCAGCATTGTTCTCTTTCAAATAAGTAATTTTGTCTAAAGGAATGTTTTTGGATAATTTGCGTTCGCGAACCTTTTCATCATAAGCCTCCTTCTTATTCGCTAAAACTTTACCACAAGTGAAACAACAGACAGGGATAAGCATTTATTTTCTATGTATAGTAGCTATTTAGTTATATCTTTAGGTTCGTTTAGACATGCAATGATTTTTCAATTTTATTCACAAAGAACCTCTGCTCTTAATCTATACAGCAATGTCTTCGTGCGGAACAAGAAAACTCATGGGCGGAAGACGTCGGAAACCCAAAAAAATAATATTTACTGGTTCTCCACAAATTCAGCGTGGGGGTTCCGTGACTTTCCCCGCATCTTTTGGGGGCAGCATGGACCGGGTGCATCCATATTCAATGAATACATTCGGCGGCGACCCAACACATACATCCACAATGTCGCGTCTCCTTGGCGGCAAAAGAAAGACACGAAGAAACAAGAGAACAAGACGTTCTGGCAAAAAAATGCACGGCGGCAATTTTATCGGTGGTTTAACACCATTAAATCAAACTTTAGGAGGAAATGCAGTAATGAACGCAGGAAGTTTAATGGGCACAACTACAACTAAGTTATAGGCTTCTATATATAGAACCTCTCCCGAATGATGGCAATATTAAATTCTTTATGCACACCAGCTTTAGTTTATTTTGTCATTTCCACGGCCGCTATTGCCATCATGTTTTTACAATCAATGTTTAGTCCCGACCCATCCGCATACTGCGTGGGAATGTATAAGTGCAACGTTAGCTCCATTACTTCTATTTTTCTCATGAAAATTATTTATATTGTTGTTTGGACATGGCTATTAAATATCATATGTAGTCGTGGTTATGAAACCGTCAGCTGGATATTAGTATTGTTGCCAATTTTAATCATGTTTATTTTGATTGCATTAGTTATGCTGACTGGATTCCCAGGCGGAATGTTCAATAACGTGGGATTAAATTCGTGGAGTTTCTTCTAAGTTAATGTCTAGTTAAAAACAAGTGCATATTATTTATATGTCACAACCAAAGGAGTGTTATGTGTATCTTTTAGTGTGTGATAGTGGCGCTACTTATGTAGGCGCCACTGTCGATTTAGACCACCGGTTGAGACAACACAACAAAGAATTGGCGGGTGGTGCCGTGCAAACAAGTCGCAAAGTTGCCAAGGGTGAAACATGGCGGAGACACTGTTACATTAAAAATTTACCGGATTGGAAGACGGCTCTTCAAGTTGAATGGGCATGGAAGTTTCAATACAGAAAACTCGGGAGATTCGGACCCCCATTGGACCGACGTCTGAATGCTTTAGAAGTGTTATTATCTTTGGACCGGGCTACATCTAATGCTATACCATATTCTGAGTGGCCCGTGTGGCCAGAAGTTGTGTTTGAAGATTATTCCTCATAGACCCAAAAATTATAAAGCTCAAAAATATGAGCTTTATAATATACAAAACTTAAAAAATGTATTGTCTTCCCGCTGTCATTTATGTTGGGTTAAGTGTGATTGGTGTTTTATACACACTTCTAACTGGCGAATATACTATTGGGTTTGCGTTCTTACAGCTAATTTTCATTTGGTTATTCGCTTGGTTTTTGGACTTTTTATGTCGCAGAGGATACGTCATTGCGTCGTGGATATTAGTTTTCTTTCCATTCATTTTCTTAGGTGCCTTGATTATAGGTGTATTGATGCTGCATAAAGTCGAAACAGATGTGGAAAATAAGAACGCGGCCTCTCCCGCGCTAAAATAAATATATGTCAGGAACCTACGGTTTAAGTGTCCGGTGGCATATAAGCCACCGGACCGCATATGCGCGTCGTGGGGCAGCGAAGCTGCCCCCACAAGCGCTTGCCTAGACGGTACCTCCATCAAAGGTTCTGCTCCGCAGAACTTTGATGCGCCAAATGCGACGCTTGCGTCGCATGGCTCCCTTAAGCCTCCGGCATCATCTTGTAGCGTAGGTTCCTGACAAACGCCCGACCAACCGGGAAGGGATGGTCTTTGACAAAATAACATACAAATATAATATAGTCATATTATGCCTTCTACTAAAAGGCACGCGATACAATCCATAAACAAGACGAAACGTAATATGCAGTGTAGCCCTATGTCGCGTAAAAAAACGGGTGATGCAGTAACCTGTTACTCTCCCGAAATATTGGAGTTAATTCGGTCTGAATATAATAAAGACCATCCACAACGTCCGATATCCCCCGGAACACCTTTAGCCGTTTGGAAACAGTTGCATGCTCGATTGAGTGAAGAAAAGGGATGCGAAACAGAAGATTGTTGGCTGCAAACCATTGACGATGCAGGATTGCGACGAAAAATAGACCACTATTTTTTCGCACCTGACCAACCGGATGAATGGCGAAAGAAACCCAATTTTTGGCTTTCGAATTTTGAAATCAAGAAAGTCATGGACCAATACGAAATTGCATACCCTGAATTTGAATTTATGGGACCGACTCCCATAGATTATGATTCGCCGGAAAAAGCTACTGGCAATCAGTGTGTTAATATGCAAATGTGCAACATGAATTTGGCCAAAGAAATGGAAAAGGGCAAACGCAAATTTGGGGTCGTGTTTAATTTGAGCAAACAGGGAACGTATGGGTCACATTGGGTCGCATTATATGCCGATTTGGTGGAGAATTTGATTTTTTTCTTTGACAGCAACGGCGACGGACCCAATAAACAAATACGCAAATTTATGAACGAGTTCGAAACACAGTCGTCAAACCTTGGCCATTCACTGAAGCGAGTGGTTAATTTAGGGTTCAGACATCAAAATGAGGATACAGAATGTGGTATGTATTGCATTTATTTTTTGATTACTATGCTAACTGGTGACCCTTCGGGAGATAACCGAAAGTCGGTGCCTTTCAAAAAACGTTTGAATATGTTTTTAACGCAGCGCATATCCGACGAATATGTGAGAATGTATCGGAAAATATATTTTAATGAGAAGGCATAATGCCATTTTTTATGTGTGATAATAATATAATAACAGTAATATAACTATTATTATGTCGTATGATGATAACTATGGCAGAAATGATGTAATACTATTTAGCAAAGAGAATTACAATTATGATGAATACGCAGTGGTGCAAGGTTCGGTTTTGGAAAGTTTTTTGGATGAATACGACACGGAAAGTGTGGAAATACAAAAATTGGATGTCAATGGAAATGTCATTATCAAAGAAGGAAAACCAGAAATGGAGACTGTGAAAGGTGTGGTGAGAGCTGCTCGCAAAAAAATAAAGAATGAGCCATACATCATGATACATATATTTCCCGTTTTCATGATTGCTTACGGAAAAATACTCAAAAAAGGTCAGAAAATGATGGGGGGAGGGGACGAATTTAATTATTGGGATTTGTCAAATTTTTTTGGCAAAAAACAAAATACTTCAGAAAGTGGCGAGAAGAATTACGCTAACGACAAAAACAAACAGACATCTGAAATAATTGACTTGATTGAAACAGCATATCCTTTTGTAAAAAATTCAACATTAATCCCATTTAATAAAAAATTAGATGAAAACGAAAAAAAAATCAAAATGCTTTACGATATTTTAAATATACTAAATAAAAAATTTGCAAAAGAACACAACAATAACAATGATAACAATAATAACAATAATAACAATAATAACAATGATAACAATAATGCTAATAATAATGCTAATAATGCTAATAACAATAATACCAATAATGACACCTACATGTTAGGTGGGTCAGACGATGGTGTAAATATACATAAGCTGATTGATGAAATTAAAACACAATCGAATAATGATACACTTAATGCCAGGCTTGAACAACTAAAAACATTAATTCCTGTCACAAATGTGTATAAAAAAGGAAAAATTATTGATGTCGTAAATACAAATACTCAGGCTGTAAATAATCCGGGAGATAATAATACAAATAATCAAGGAAGCAGTTCGGTTGATAATGCCATAAATTATACACTTAATTTGGGTATTAAAACTGCGAATTTATGGAATAAAGCGACAACCGCATATGATGAATACAAACAAAAACAAACACAAAAACCACAAAAACCACCAAAACCAGACGGAACGGTTTATAATCCCAAAGAACATGCAAATTCGAATTACGCAGTAACTGGTCTTGAAGACAAAGACGCCAAATATATGGTCCTTATTTTACAAACACTCGCAAAAATAGACGAACTCCGCGCTCCCGGATGGTTGGAAGCGATTCGCGCATCAATCGGTTCCATCGTGGGCATATTCGACGAGGGAAGCTCGATGAATGCATTTATTTCTGCCATAAATCACTATAACGACAATAATGCAAAGTATCGCGCTGAAATGTCCGCGGAAATTAGTGTATTGCGAAACAATGACCGATTAAATGGACAACCCAAATGCACAGATGCACCACTCGACGTTGATATAATGATTAATAGACCAACCCAGAATTCAATTCAAAAAGTGAATTCTGCACTGAATATGATAACGCATGGTTTAGAAGAACCTCCGGAGATTACAACCAATCCGGTCGGATTAGAAATAGGCGCCAATCCAAAAGACAATAAATCCCACGTATTAGTTGCATCGTCGGCAACGGGAGATAAAGTGCATTTTGGTGGTGGCGACGGACGTTCTAAACGACGCAAACGACGAAATCATGCAAAAACAAAAACAAAAAGGATTGGTCTTCGCGCACAATTTGGTCTGAGATAATAATTAGTCCTAGAAGAAAGAAAGCATATTCCAATTGCGTTTAATTTGCGTATTTTGCGGTTTGGGTTTGGGGTTGGTGACAGAGGAAGATAGTTGAGTATTTACATACACAGTTTGCACCACGGTTTTCACGGGTCCGGCTCGTGTGAATACATATGATGGATTCGAAACAGAACTGGATAATACGGGTATTTGTGTATATCTACCTTTTATTAATCCGGCACAAATATCGCCATACACCTTCATTATATCCGCATTATGGTCATTCTTTCTTAACGCAGTGAGAAAAGTCATTGTGAATGCACCTTCTGCAGATTTCGAATAATCATTATATGCATCCGCACTGGTTTGCGGGTCGCGACATCCACTCATCATAATAACCTGGCTATTCGTCATATTCGTGTTTCGCGAAGACACGGATTTTTGAAACGCGCCATTAACATAATTAATGGAATATGGCAAATCACACGCCGAACCAGAATGACAACTATCGAAAAACACCAATGTGGGGCATTTAGACGTATTCAGTATAGCATATATTTCATCGTCCGTTATAAACCCCGCAGTCATGAAATCCGACGGCACAATAGCTTCGTCCATACCATCGCCACCTACAATTCCGGTTCCCGACTCATCGCCATTTTTATCTTTCACCTGTGTTCCGTGACCACTGTAATGAATCCACAATTCACTGTATGATGCAGATGCAGCCATAGCATTTCGTAAGGTGGTTAATATATTGGCGCGGGTTGGCAATGCAGTATTTACATCGTCTCGCAACATAGTTATATTTTCCGGTTTATATCCGTATGCATCGACTAATGTATATGATACATTTAATATATCATGTATGCATCCTTGTAATTTAGCAGACGGTGTTGCTTGGTAGTTCGACCCAATGAGAATGGCACGTTTTATCTGAGACATGTGTTATATTATTACATGCGAAAAAAATTTAGCGTCGGTCTTGTTTTCAAAACAAAAGGGAATGGACATGAGAAGTTCATTATATTAAAATAATATAAGTATAACAAATAAAAATGATAACAACTATGACCGACCCAAAAACCACTTACACATTTGTGATTGTCGGCACAAATATCAAATTAACATTCACGGGAAACTCATTCACGAACACTAAAAGAAGCGAGAATTCAGCAGAACACAAGGTAAATATGCAAATTTTACGCGATGATACCATTCAAACCGTGAAAAAGAAACTCCTCATGCAATTAAATCGCGTATATCCCACCGATGTAGCATACGAGGAATTATTCTTAACCGCATATGCCGTATCTATGCCAGACCCTGCGCAAATATTTCGCGAAGCACTTGTGGCATTGAAAACAGACCAGCGTGTATATTTAACACAAACTGAAGTTTCTATATTGTGCAAAAAATACGGATGCAATACCCCGGCATTGGCATTGAATAAAACAGACAAATATTATTTGTCCGATTTTATAAGTGTGTTTCAAGAACCGACACGCAAATTAGTTGCTATTGGAGCTAAATTTGCAGAACACAAGTATCCGTTTTTTATTCCTGACCCGAGCATCCCCGTGACATCGGACATTGAACTTGATTTCAGTGAAACACAATTACTGTTTCAATACGGAGAATTATCCGACAACGTTATTCATGTTAATATTGCTCAACACAGTCTTTCTGATTCAGAGCCAGGACAACACGAATCAATATTGCGGACTTTCTACCGGTCACTTCAATACACACACGGAATCGTTAATTTTGCGCAATTGAACGAGAAACACGCCGAATTAGTGGAACACACAAATGCCGCTATCACCGAGAAAACGGAGCGGGCATTTAAAAGTGTGCAAGTGTTTCACGATATTTATGCCACACGCACGGAGGAAATGCCGTGGATGAGTCGCGGTATAATGTCTATTCATTTTGCTTTAAATACAAACTCGACACAAGGATTTCCGTTGGAATCCATTTTTAAAAGTGTGCATTCATCAAGACAAACACCTCTAATAAAATATACGCCAGGCAATAGACGCGAACCCATATACCGAATTTATTCCGAACGTGTTTCTCCCAACGGACAAAAAATCGCGTATTTGCCTGAAAAGAAAATCACTAAATTGGCTCGCGAATTGGGAAAATCTGGGCAAGTGAGTGTATATATTCTATGCAAGCGCAATGATGTGAGTTTAAACATGCATTTTGACCGCACAGGACTTTTAATAATCGAATGCGAATTCAATCAATCCTTCTCGGAAACTGACGCAACTGAGATTATATCCAGCGAACTGAATCCGATTTTGAAACAGGTCGGAAAATACACACCCGGATTAAACATACCCGATTTTTTGTCTTTGCGCGAAGTCGATATATTGCAGATGAAATACGTTATGAAATGCGAAATAACCAAAAATATTGTGTTCAAAAATATGCCGTGCTTGAATTCGATTTTACTCGTGGAAAGCTCGGATTTAGTCGCTGGCGCATCATTGCGATACGTGCGCGTCGATAATTATCGTGAAATGAATGCCCAAACCATGTTCATTAACGACAACCGAGATGATGTGCCCACCATGATGACCGGTCTTATGCGCAATTTTGGCATGTCAGAAGAAGAAGCCAAAATGCGCATTGTTTCGTTTTTCAATGAACACGCAGATATCCGCGGCAAAGTTCTCGACAACCCAGGATTCTTAGTCGATATGCGCATTCCGCGCATGGAATCCGCTGTTGTAATCACCGTGGAACGTGTTACTTCACTCAAATATGTTGATTTATTACACTTGTATTTTGACAGCATCTTGCGTTTGTCGCAAAAACCGAAAACCACCGCTGTGACGAACGAACACATGCTTGATATATGCAAAGGGCGTGCTGCAAAAAGTCTTATTGATACTGCTGCTGTCGTGCAAAATTTACCTGCTAAACCTATTGCTATTCGTAATGAAACATTCAATTTAATGGAGGCGTTGGGATTGAAAGAAACAGAAACTGTTCAAGAATTCGCGGAAGATGACGACGACACGGGCGTGTTTTTTGCTGACTTTGAAGAACAAGAACAACAAGAAGAAACGCCTAAATCTACTTCTCCCGAAACAAACGATTCAGTTTTACATGAAAAAGTTGCATCCGAATCATTAAATTCGGGAGAGGTGGAAGAAACCCCTAAAGTTGCATCCGAATCCTTGAAAGAAACTCCTAAAGTTGCATCCGAATCCTTGAAAGAAACTCCTAAAGTTGCATCCGAATCCTTGGAAGAAACCCCTAAAGTTGCATCCGAATCCTTGGAAGAAACCCCTAAAGTTGCATCCGAATCCTTGGAAGAAACTCCTAAAGTTGCATCCGAATCCTTGGAGGAAACTCCTAAAGTTGCATCCGAATCCTTGAATTCGGGAGAAACTTCACCGGATGGTGAAAGAGGGAACTACGTTTCCTCTATGTTAGGTGGTGCTGATGAGAGTCAAGAAGAAGTTGAAGAAGCGGATGATGTGACACAAGGCGACACAGATGATGATAAATATAAACAAGACCCCACCGGCATGCCGCTTAAAAACCCGAATCCGTTTTTAAAACGATTAAAACAGCGTGACCCGAGATTGTTTTTGACACGTGACCAGGGAAAATACAGGGCGTATTCAACTAAATGTCAGCCAACAGAACGTCAGCCGGTTATTTTAACGGATGCAGAGAAAGAGAAAATCGACCGGGAGAATCCGGGGTCGTATAAACACGCCATTAAGTATGGAACGGACAAGGACCACCAGTTTTGGTATATTTGCCCCAGATACTGGTGTTTTCGCACAAACACAAGTATAACAGAAGAGGACGTGAAAGCGGGTAAATGTGGTCGCGTCATTACAGATGAAGATATTAAACGCGGAACAGTGCCGAAAGATGCGCATGTGTATGAATTTAAATCGGCCAAAACTCATTTGGATGCAAAGGGTAAATATATACAACATTATCCAGGATTCGCGACGAAAGATGACATGCATCCGGATGGGTTTTGTTTGCCTTGTTGTTTTAAAGAATGGGATAGTGGTCGGCAAGGAACGAAGAAACAGGAATGTATGAACCCTCAAGCAGCGGCCGCTTCGCGGCCCGCTGGCGCCGAAATACGCCAACAATTATACATTATGGATTCGTATCCTCTCCCGAATGACCGTTGGGGATTTTTGCCAAATGTTGCGCGCATGTTTTTCGGCGTTGATTACAAACCCGTTATTGATAAACACAATGCGTCGGCAATTATTCCGGGCCAATTTGTATTGTTGCGATACGGTGTGGAACAAGTGCATTCGCAATCTTTTTTAGGCGTATTTGCAGATATGTATGCTGCTCAACAGAAAACGCCCATTCCAAGTGTGTCCGAATTTCGTGAATTGTTGGCTACTGCGATTACGTTGGATGTGTTTATTAATATACATAATGCATCTTTACCACAAATATTCAAAAAAGCAAAAAAGGGGAAAATACAATTGGACAAATATAAAAATACAGACTTTTACAAAAGATTGAGTGTTGCAGAAGACAAAGACCATCGCCTGTTTTTTGAAGACGCGATTGTTGCTTATGAAAATTTCCAAGAGTATTTGCGAGACAGTAATACAGAAATAGACCACACTTATTTATGGGACGTGTTTTGTGCTAAAATGCCGAATATACATCCCGATGGATTAAATCTCGTGATGTTAGAAATCGTCGATAATGATGCCACTGAAAAAATCGAATTGGTTTGTCCAACGAATTCACATTCGTCAAATTCATTTGACCCCAAAAAACAGACTGTGTTTGTATTAAAACGCGACGAATTTTACGAACCCATTTATTTGTATAAAACCGATGGCAAAGAAATACAGGCGCAAAAAACATTCTCTACAGCATCACTTCATCCGAATATAAAACAAATATTAAATATGGTCGGCAAAGTGACCGGCAAATATTGTGCGCCATTAACGTCTCTCCCGAAAGTCTATAAATTCAGAACACCCGTAAATGCAACCGAATTATTAACGTTGTTCCCTCCCGGTCCCGATGGAGCCACTAAATACACGGCTGTTATTAATTATCGTAATAAAGTTGTCGGCATTCATAACGGAAAAGTTGTGATTCCTTGTTATCCATCGTCTTTACATGGGTTAGCGGCGGCTAATTTACCGGTGAAATTCATGGACGAGCCCGAACTGTTCGCCGATTATGAGACCACTCGCGATGAATTGCAGCGCGTATATGATGCGTCGCCCAAAATTAATTGCAAACCCGCATTTAAAATTGTGGATGAGGGATTAATCGTGGGCATTTTGACACTAACCAATCAGTTTGTTCAAATAAGCACGCCGTCTGAAAACGTCATGGATGATGGTATTGAAACCATGGAGAATCCAAATTGGAATGAGGAAGACCGGTCCGTGGTCAAAGGTCCGGATTCGGAGAGAGTGAAAATGTCCAAGTGGATTTCGCTGGAAAGTCAGTTTTATGCCGTGTTTCAAATGTTGGCGCGTGAGTTATTGCAGGACCCCATACAATCACATCGACGCGATAAATTAATTCGAATCAGTGATTCACAAACGATTGATTATGCTGTGAAAATAAAAGAGTGCGAACGCATTTTGCGCGAACTCATGAGTTCGAGTGTGGAATTCGCCGAAATGGAAGATGGGTTTTTATTACATTTAGACAATGTGAGTGGTTGTTATTCGGGAGACGAATCCCCCTATTGTGTGATGCAGGATGATGGAACACAAAAGACGCTGTTCCCCGCCAAACATTTATTGTCAGGATTCGACAATGATAAAGTGTATTACGGACGTTTGGCTGACCAATTGGTGAGATACAGTCGAGTCAGAACATATGTATTATTTCCCGATGTATCCATTAATACACGCACCGTAGATTATGATTTAGATGAAAATGAATTACTGTTGGTGCATTCTGATATTACTCCCGAATATTTCCGGCGCATTGATTCTAGTTCCACTAATCCATATGTGACGAATACTGCCTACGATTTTGCGCAGCCGTCTATAACGCAATACTATTCTCGCGATACCGTTCCGTTCGACGAACAATATAATTTAGCAAATGCAGAACAAGACCAAACTCTGGAATGTGTGAAACCGGGTCTCATACCAATCGTTGGCAATACGCGGTCCATGTGGGTGCAATCATTTCCGAAAACGGCGCGTGAAAAAGTGTTTTTGAACACGCCCGAATGCACATTTCATTTAATGGTTCATATTTTGCAAGATTATTTCAATAAACCAATCAATGTTGCCGGTGTTCGGAAATTGTTGTGGGTTGCGTATGCTCCATACATGGAACATTATGCAGACCGCATAGTGAGTGTGTTGAAAGCACAAGGCAAACATACACTCATGGAGTCGGTGGAAAAACGTCGCGTCACTTTGGAAACTCTCATATTTAGCAATAATTACTATTTATCCGATTTAGACATTTGGGTCATGGCGAGTCGATATAATTTGCCCATTATCATTTTCACTTCAACATTCTTGAAAGGATTTAGCAAACGCATAAGTTGGTTGCGCGCTGGCATGGATAAAACCGGTGGATTGTATTATTTTGTGCGGTCTGGTGTCACAACCACACCCAACAATGTTGGAGAAAACCATTTAGTCATTCCCAAAATGACAACCACGGGTTTAGGCGAATTTAGCGAACAATTCAAAGCCGCTATTTCGGGAGACGAGGAACATCGAATGTGTGTCGAGTCGTTTGATGCGTTCATGCAATCGAGATAGTCATTGATTTGTTATATTGTGTGAGTGAGTAAGGATTTATAGCGCAATAATATATAATAATGCCTGACCTTAATAATACTGATAAAAAAGATGTAACCAATGATGTAACCCCGACTCTTTCTACTTCGGGTCATAATATTAATCCTAATATTGATGATAATGCTGCGGAGGCTAATGCTGCGGAGGCTGCTGCGGAGGCTAAGGCTGCGGAGGCTAAGGCTGCGGAGGCTAAGGCTGCGGAGGCTAAGGCTGCGGAGGCTAAGGCTGCGGAGGCTAAGACCGCTGCTGCTGATAAGGATGATGCTGCTGCGGAGGCTGATAAGGATGCTGCTGATAAGACGGAGGCTGGTGATAATCCACTACTTGGCGGCAAGCGCAGTCGTCGTCGTCGCGGAGGCAAGAAGGGCGGTAAGAAGGGCGGCAAGAGTCGTCGCGGCGGAACTGCCTGGACTGATTTAGTCAAACGCGTCTTTAACCAGAATAAGCACAAAAGTGGCTATAAGTTCAAGAATGCGTTGATGGATGCCAAAAAGATTTACAATGGCGCTGTTGTAGAGCCGAGTGGTGTTGGTCCTCGCGTAGCTAAGCGTGTTGCGACCAGAGTCGCCAAAACGGTGGGCAAGTTTGCGGATAAAGCAATTGGACGCAAAACTCGCAGACACTAAACGCGCAAAAGACCATGTCGGGGCTTGTCAAAGACTGCCCTCCTTGGCAGTCGGGACTTGTCAAAGACCACCGGGTCTTTGCGCCCGGTTTGACAAACCATTATAATAAATATAATTTATATTATAATGCAGTGTGTTTCGGATTTTGTGGATGAGAATGGAGCAATTGTGATGACGTTTATTAATGATGGATATTTTGAGTATATTTTCAACATGCGAATGAATATTCGCAAAACCAATATTCCGTGGAAATTATGCGTGATTTGTGCCGATGAAAAAGCATTTCATCGTTGCCAACAATATGGTATAGGCGCTATATTATTACCAACGCCAACGCATCTCGCTGAGTCACCTATTCACATGCATTCTTCTTGGAATGACTCTAACTGGAACCGAATAACATTCATGAAACTGGATGCGATACAATATGTGATGTCTTTCCCCGAAGTAAAGTATATTACATATGTAGATGGAGACATACACATATATCGCGATTTTCAACCATATTTGTTGAATCTGCCGTCTGCATGTTTGTATATTCAATCGGATTGTCCCAAAAAAGATTATTACGAATATTCGGGAGACTTATGTTCGGGCTTCATGTTTTTTAGAAACACGGACAAAATGTTGGGTGTAATGCAATATACCAACGAAGACGTGATACGAAATAAACAAAATGCGGACCAACAACACATCATTAACAAAGTCGCAGAACTTGATATCCACGTCGAACAATTAGACCGCAGATTGTTTCCGAATGGCGTGTTTTCGGGAGATATCTTGGATGTGAATGTGGGAAATCCATATATTTTGCACTACAACTTTATTCGCGGTGAAAAAAAACGTCAAATGATGGCGCGTAATGGACATTGGTATGCTTTGGAATATAAATACACGCACATGCCTACCACAGTTGTGTATCCGCCCTTTAAAAAAGGCCTTTATTTAGAAGAATATTACTCGAAACACTGCGCCATAAACGGAAATCGATACATTGACGTGTGTTGGACGAACCTTCAAATTGACCCCAAATTCAAAGCACTAAAGAAAAAATACCAAGAATTCATAGACATCACTTACCCCACCACCGCTGGTCACAGGTATTTCACAGTGGTGCAACATGCAGACGGTGTTATGTTGGACTTGCCGCCGGATACGTTGGTATTTTCGGCGGGTGGAACGGGAGATATACCTATTCCGCTGATATACGAAGACACCAGCAAATACTTGGAATCATTGCCGCGCACACCGTTCAAAAAGAAGTCAATAGGATGTAGTTTTGTGGGCAGCGCAACGCATCCTGTGAGGACCAAAATGGTGGAAACGTTGAAGGGGAAATATTTTGTGCATGAAGTGTCGGGCAAATGGACAAATAAAGTGAGCGAAGAGAAACAGGACAATTTTGTGGAAATTACGCGCAAATCGAGGTTCTGTTTGGCTCCTCGCGGATTTGGGAAAACGAGTTTTCGGTTTTATGAGGCTCTGCAAATGGGATGTATTCCAATTTATGTGTGGGAAGGAGAAGAATGGTTGCCGTATAAAGAATTTATAGATTACTCGAAATTCGCCATAAGCATACATGTGGATGAACTTCCAGACTTGCAAGCGCGTTTAATGGCAATCAATGAGGCCAAGTATAATGAAATGTTGGCCGAGTATGACAAAGTGAAATATTGGTTTAGTTTGGATGGGATGGTTGAATACATAAATAATCGTGTGCATGAGGTTTAATCATTATAGACCATCACTATGGAATATAGGAATAGTATATATATTATGTATAAGATAACGAGATATACAAGGGCGCAAGCTAAAAAATTGGGTGTTACTGTGAAACCATCAACACGGAAAAATAAAAAAATCGATGTTTTCCGAGGCAATAAGAAACTCGCATCTGTTGGGTTATTGGGATATAGTGATTATCCGAATTTTATCCGCGAAAAAGGAAAAAAGTACGCTGATACTCGCAGAAAATTGTACAAAATACGTCATAAGAAAGATAGAATAGTGAAAAATACTCCGGGTTATTTTAGCGATAAGCTTTTATGGTAGAGAAAATTATCATAAAAAATAACATATTACCCTATCTTCTCCGCGTCCTCCTCCCCAAATAACGCATATATTTCCGCGTGGCCGATTCTATAGATGACATCATGAAAAACGCGCGAATATGTGTGTATATCTCTTTGGATACTTCTTCGTCATCTACATCTCTCCCGATTAATTTCAAAGGAATCGATGAACCGTCTATTTCATCCGGAAACTCGTAATCGTCAATCGCTAAATCTTTGAATACGCGCGACAACAGCAATCTGCGTTCAATCACATTCGCCGGCAAATAATGATAATATGGTGGTGGTTGTATATAATATACATTCGCGTGTTCCATGTCTCGATAATATGCGTCGTCAATATAACATATTTCTGTGTGATGAGGCAACTTGGCGCACTTTAATAATTCGCCGTGAATTTTATCGCGACTGGTTCGACCGGGTTCAATAATTTGATTTTTTATTTTGAACGCGCAAATGGGCCGGTCAAATATGGTTTCTTTTTCTTTCTCTCCCGAACATTTGCGGTCAAAATAATAAAGTAAAAGACCAATCCATTCGGGATACCGGCATTGATTATTTGTATATAATAGAATTTTTCCGCATTTGCCGTCGCGTATTTTACGCGATATGAAACGCAAAATTTTAAATATACCCACACGAATAAATTCGGGGTATAAATCGAGCAACTGACCAAACACCTGGTGTTTCTCCGGCTGCGTGAATGTTTCGCGTGGCAAAGAGTCCCATAAGATATGCAAGTCTGCAAACGAACCCAGCGTTTCATCCAAATCGAAAGCAACCACGCGATACGCACCTTCGGTTGCTCCGGTGCGTTTCATGTATTTGAATTTTCCGGGATAAATATTGACCAACGTAAGCTGTCTTTTTCCTCCAGAATCAGAGGACATACAATACTAACAGATATATTAGTATTATATTATTCATAACAACAAAATATTCAACTAAGATGATAGTTATATAAGATTATAAAGATTGAAGGGAGGGTTCGTCCAAGGGCAAGCGCTCTGCGCGCATATGCGGTCCGGTAGCTTGGGCTACCGGACGCTTAAACCGTAGGTTCCCTGGATTACTTACCACTGGACCCAAACCCACCTTCTCCACGTATCGTGTTTGATAATTCCGATACATCATCCACCAACACAACATGAATAGGACATAATGATGGGGCACATATTTGAAATAAACGCGAATATTTGGGTATATCCATCACCAAGTCATCCACACCCAAATTGCGCACCGCCGCGATTAAATTTCCGCGATATCCGGAATCAATTATACCCACGTGATTTGCCAGCATAAGTGGGAGCTTTGAAAGCGAAGAACGTGGATACATGTAAAATCCGGTGGGAACAAGTTCCCAGCCATTCTCCTCGTCGCCTTCACACAGAAATGCTTCGCATTTCACGCGATGATCGACCATTTTGGTTTTCAAGAACCAGTCACCGCTGACCCCAATTGTCTCGGGCAAAAACAAATCGAACCCGGAATTATAGTGTATTTCCTCGCTCTCACGATTGTGTTTATCAACGGCTTCACGATACATTTGTATTAATTCTGCGTCGTCACTATCCACGTAAATTTTAATAAACATGCATTTTTTATGAAACGAAATCATAGGCTCACCTTCATTTGTTTCTTCCGCTTGAAATTCACTCATATCTATTATGTTTGATAATTAAATATATTATAAAACACGAGTTGTTTATGTTTTTTTTCATTTCATATTTTTATATTCACGCCAACTAATTTTCTGAGGCTGAACTGGAGCTGGTTTATCCGATGCATGTTCTGCGTCAAGTTTCTCGCCTCGTCGTTCTGCACTATCAATATATATTTCTTTTAATAGCTCACCAACTTTCACACTTGCGGTGTATTGATCGACGTGTCCGTTTTCAATATTTTTCAAGATATGAATAATTTTTGCTAATAAAGCTAAATTGAGTTCATTCGCCACTAATTTATTGAAAATCACGGTGAATGCATTATATAAAAATGATGCCTCTACTTTACACATTTCCGTAAAATCGGCTTGCGTCATTTCTTTGTTCTCGCGTCTTAAACGTTCAATTGTGCGGACATCTTCTAAAATGCGTTCGCTATTCTTCAATTCTCGGATATAATTCGTATTATCCGGTGCATCGGCATCGCGAATCACTTGACGCAACTGGTCTTTCGTAAAGGACTCCATTTTTTATAAAGGATTATATTTATTTTAATATTACACGTTTATATGGGTTATTCTCAACACAATATCTTATATATCCGAATAAAAATGAAATATATATTATGACGCAATAACATATATAAACTGAAACAGAGAATAATATTATGGAATACACTAAACCAATCATAAAATGGGTTGGAGGTAAAACACAAATAATTGACCGGATTGTGCCTTTAATTCCAACCGAAATATACAATTATTGGGAACCGTTTGTTGGAGGAGGCAGCGTATTATTGGCCGTGTGTGACTTAGTTGCTGCGAAAAAACTTTGCATTTCGGGAAATATTTATGCCAGTGACATAAATCCAAAATTAATAGGATTGTATAAGACTATTCAATCACACCCCAATGAACTAAATACAGCTATTCTTACACTTTCTAATGAATACTTGGCATGCTCGAATGATAAGTTGCCTTCTTCTCGCGGTATAAAATGGTCCGAAATATCGAAAATAGACGCGGCTTCCATGGGAAAAGAAGGTTATTATTATTGGACGCGCGAACGATTTAATCGCGAACCAGCGAATACCGTAAATTCGGCAGCAATGTTTGTGTTTTTAAATAAAACATGCTTTCGAGGACTGTATAGAGAAGGTCCGAATGGATTTAATGTTCCATTCGGTAATTACACAAATCCAAGTATTTGTGACCCCGACCACATATTACACATCAGTGTTTTAATACGTCCAGTCATATTTGAGTGTCGTTCTTTTGCGGAAATATTTACATTGACTGTTTCTGGCGATTTTATTTATTTTGACCCACCGTATGCTCCGGAAACAATTAATTCGTTCGTGTCTTATACTGCGGATGGTTTCACCGATGCAGACCATATTACTTTATTTGAAAACATAAAAAATGTGAGTAATAAAGGTGTGACAGCACTTATGAGTAATTCACATGTGCAATCTGTATTAGACGCATTTAAATTATATGAAATTATACCTGTTGAATGTCGTCGGCGGATAAATTCAAAGAGTCCGGAATCGACAACAATGGAAGTTCTTGTTCGCATCCCATCAATGATGATGAGGTAAGTATGTTGCTATTTTGGGTCAAACACCATCGCTCATTTACGTATTTTTCTATCATATGCGTAAAACGTTCAAATCGGTTATTCATGGATTCATACATTTTTATTATTTTTTGTTGTTCTGGACAACTGTTTTCTGGAAATATACCATATTCTTCACCTCGTTTTTCAGCACAAGCCGCTACTATAATAATAAGAGGTTTATTGACTAATTGTGGAACTTCCGCATATTTAAATTGTGACCCCATAATTTTTTCTCCGGCAGTTCCAGTTGTGTAATATGTTTGCGATTTTATTTCATAAATAAAATCGTCCGTTTCTAAATCCAAATTATATTTTTTTCTACCCACGATTGTTTTTGGTTTTCGAGCAATTTTTCCGGAAATTTGTAAAAATTCTCTCACAAGATTCTCACTAAAAGGTCCAGACCAATCTTTCAGTTTATTAGTTAATTTTCTCCCCCAAGCATCTTCTGCAACTTTTTTTTCTTCCATTGTTTTACCTTCAATAAAAGATAAATCGCCAAATAACCACTTTATAACTTCCAAATGTTTAAAATACACAGCATATTCACTGCTTGATAAACATTCATGAATTAATATTAAATTTGGGTTTGATGTTGAAGTCATATATTTGTGTCGTGTTATGAAATTGTTACAAGCATAAAGTAAATTTCATTTTTTTGGTTCATGGTGAATTAAAATGGTGCCAACATTTCTATATTTATATTTGCATCTACTGGTTCAGAAGCTGTTTCCACCGCCGCACCAATTACGCTTCCAGTTGCTAATATGTCGGGCAAGTGTGATGTTAGTTCTTCATCTCCTCCATATATAAAAAAAACGGCCAATAATGAGAGAACGATTAAAATGGCAAATTTATATCTTGGATTGCCTAAAATCTCTTGAATAAATTCTGGTAGTTGAGTTTGCATATTTTATATTGTGTAGCAACACAACATATATTTATTTTTATCGCAGCACGGAAACAAAATTGAAATGTATTTTTTCAAGAATTCATTCATTATTAAAATAACAATAACGAAAAGACTATAACAAAAAGAATAACTAATAAAAAATGATTATGGATATCAATAAACTTTATACCGCACACACTTCAGAAGGTTACGAATTACAATTGGTTATATCTGAATATACCAATATGGTGTGGGCTACATCAGAAGAACCCATTATATATAAGTGTTACGACGAGAATTATACCAGTTATTCATTCACGTGCAACAATGTAAATGCGTTGGAAAACGGTGACATATTATATGAAGGAACACTGGTTGATGAATATAATTTTGAATGCCACGCTGTATTAAGCGAGTATAAAACACCCCTATACATAAATATGCACTCAGAATTATGCGTATTGCGTAGCAATGGAAACTATATACTGTGGGATTGTTTATATTCTCACGAATTGCGCAAGTTGTGCAACGACGACAGTGGGAGAATCAAGTGTAAAGCTCTTAATATGAAGAAATTAAAAACAACAGGTAATTATAAGGTGATAATGAATATGGAAGGAGAAGGATATTCGCGTGATTTTATTATACTCATGGATGAACATGGAACTATTGTAAAGTCTGCAGAAATATTTGAATAGTTTTGGCCATTATTTATGTGTCATTAATCCAAGTTAAATAATATCACAATCACCATGAAAAGGAACCCACGATAATTCAAACACAGGATGATTAAAAAATAATATGGGGCCTTTTTTCTTAGAAGAATGGGGTATTTGTTTATCTTGTATTGGAGCTATACCAACACCCTCGCAAGTTGGATATTTAAATATGCCAAATATTGAAGTTAATTCTTTCAATATAATTTTCATATTTTGCTTATGAATGCGTTTTTTTATTTCACTATAATTTGGCCCACATTTCACCATAATTGTATTGTAAAAATATATTTCTTTTTTATGTTAATTTTACGTAACATCATTTAAGTAAGGTTTTAATTTTACAAATAAAATTAATATTAGCTTTATTCCCAAAAATCTCTTTTCTTTGGACAAAGAATTATCCTCATTTATTATCGGCTTGTAATAACCAGTTACATAATCAATTTCTGGAATCGATATTTTCATTAAAATATTCTCAAATTCTATTGATTTATAATTTTCATTATTTACATTTGGAGGCAGAATTTCATCAATAACAACTATTTTATATTTATTTATTCCACTATGCATTTTATCATTTATTATTAAACTCAATATTAAATTTTCATCTTCCAATTCCTTATAAATACTTAATTTATTTTTGAAATTACATATCTCACGTTGAATTTTATATGTATTATATTTTATTTTAATCCAACTCATAATTATGCATTCAAATACATATATTTATTTATATTAATTAATATAAAGATTAATGGAATATTCATAAAATGAATTCATTAACATATGATAATTATGATGGAAACTTTACAGTAAATAATTTTAAAAGTTTAGCGTCAAATAGCAGTAATTTTGAAAGTTTTCCCACGGTAACAATATCGGATAAAAATGGAACTAGTGTAATTCATTTTGATTCGGAACAAGAATATGAAGAATATTTAAAGAATAAAGATGAAAATCACTCTAAAACTGGAGCAGCTTTTGCTTTATATACATGTTTGTATTATGGTACTTTGTTTTTTATCCCATATAATATTTACTCTTGGTTAAAAAAATAATATTTGTTTGTAACATATATATAAGGTTTAGATAATAATACTCAATAAAATAACAATGAAAACATATGATGAGATGATTAAATTTACAATGATAGAAAATGAAATATTAGAAGCTGAAAATAAATCACTTGAAGAAAAATTAAAGGAACTTTCTCATAAAATTAATATTATAAAAGAATTAAAAAAAAAGAATGATGAATTAAAGAAAAATAATAATGAACTGAAAAAACAAATAGAATTTCATGAACAAATAGAATTTAATGAACAAATAGAATTTTCAGATAAAAATAAAAATAAACCTCATATACAAAATTTCGATATTAATCTTATATATAATGGATATCACATGAATCCTGCATTCACAAATATGTAAGTATTTACTGAAGTGATACACCGGTGTATAACTTCAGTTTATTCGATTAGATTATCTATTTCTTTATTATAACATGTTTGAATCTTGGCCACTCACATTTTGGCAAACTGCATTTCTATTGGTTGTCGCAGGATACATCGCCGGCATTATTTATCAAATTGCATTCGAAGATAAACGAGCACATCGCATTGATGTAATGCGATACAAAATGCGACAAATGGAACGCGACAGTTTAATTCGCAAACTCACGAATTAGTCACGAACACGCCATCTTTCACGTATTTTTTCATGTCGAATGGATAATCATTTGTTTCTATATACTCCAACAAATCCGCTGGCGTTTTTATAACATCGGGATTAAAACGATACACTTTGTGTAATTTCAACTTAATCTCCTTAATCTCTTTCTCTGTCAAAAAAATCTCACAACTATTCATTGCGCGTAACTCCTCATTCTTAGCATCGGGCAATAACAAGTCCGTTTTGTTTTTCAACGGCAAAATATCACAATCAAAATGCGGGACATTCTCTTCCGGCAACAACGGCACATTTGGGATAAACTTTTTTGTGATACTTGTAAAGTACCTTTCCGGATGCATTTGCCGATAAGCATACTTACCCTTGCGCTTTTTTAAAAGCGGTTTTAATTTGTCGCGCTTGATTTTGAATATACCTATGTCCATGAGTTTGTTATACTCCAATGACATGGCAATAGCTAATATGGGCATGTTACCAAAATATATTCCCATTTTATCCGTGTCCGAGCATTTCATCACGTTTTGAAGACACGTTTCTGTGGTGCCATATTTGGCCGACACATCCGGTGCGGAACGATACAAATACATATATTTGTCACCATCACCATCTCCACCACGAATCCGCCTCGTTTTTTGGTATTTTTTATTTTTTTTACGCGTAATTTTATTCATATATAATTACGTGCTATTATGAATCACCCGAAACCGAAACGAAAACTTTTATATATACATTGAAAGCAACGTCAAATTAATCGGCTCATCCTTCCGAATCAAAATATCCAAATCTTTTTTCGTTACAGTATAGGGAAATGTAACTCGCATATCTATGAACTGTTTCAATACATCACTCTCCGGTTTTACTATACGAAATAAATTCAGCTTCGTATATATTAACTCTAAACACCGCTTTAAATTGCGAACACCTTGTTCTTGCTTTGTCAAATGCGGAGAAGTTATTATATGCTGCAACACGTCATCCGGAATAACTATGTCATCGGGAGACATATTTACTTGCTCACATATTTTGGGTATCATATATTTGCGCGCAATCACCATCTTGTCTTTCGTGTCATACCCATTTGTTTTAATACGATACATACGGTCTTTTAAAATCGGATTCACTGCGTGCTCGTCATTATAACTGAATATAAACAAACACTTACTCAAATCCAAATCCACCTCGTTAAAATACTTGTCATGAAATTGCGTATTCTGCGTCGTATCCGTTAAATGCGTCAATACACCTATTATTTCCTGCCCCCGCGCCGTATCACTCACTTTGTCCAACTCATCGAAATAAATCACCGGATTCATACTCTTGCTATCCATCAGGATTTGCGCGATTTTGCCCCAACTACTGCCTTCATACGTATAGGAATGTCCCTCTAAAAAACTGGAATCGCCACTCCCACCCAACGCCAAAAAGGCGAACTCGCGGCCGAGTATTTTACTTATACCGTCTTTCACAATAGACGTTTTGCCCGTTCCCGGCGGACCATGTATAGCTATCGCACTGCCCATGGACGATGGATTTGCAATCCATTGACCCAACATCTGCATGATTTGCAACTTCGCGTCGTTCATGCCATAAACACAATTATCCAACGTATTTTTCGCATTTACCATAAACTCATTACACACATCTATACCGTCGGCCAAATTCACGGAAAGACTGCGATAAATTCCAAAAGGAATGCGCATAAATGCATCCACCCAATTCTTCAATTTGTAATACTCCGAATTACTCGTGCTCATGCTTTTCAACATATTTAATTTTTGCATTGCTACTGCCTTATATTTCGGCGGAATATTCGTTTGTAATAATAATAATCGATATGGTTTATCTATACACATGTGTTGATTTATTTGTGCCATGTCATTCATAATCTGCAATTGTTCAGTATTCGACAATCGCGTCTTGAAATACTCCATCTCATTCATTGTATTGGACGCAGAATACACCATCTTGTGATACTTCTTTGTATTTTCATACCGCGTTGTCTTTACCAAATCGCGAATCTCTTTGTCGCATTTTGAACATTCTTCCGTAATTTTTATTCTATCTTCGGGAGAGAGAAATATATTATGCACTAATTCCGACTCTAAATGTGTGCGCTTATTATTTAACTCACAATAAAATTGTGTAATATCTCTTACCGGTGATGGAGGAGGTTGAGACATTTTTTTAGTGTAAGTGTTCGGACTAAATTCCGGCATAAACACCCGCTCATCATCTGAATTGCATTCCTTATCCTCTCCCGTTTCCAATCCAATATCGTCGTCTTCTTTTGCATTTACATCGCCTCCACCACCACCCAATAAATTCAACAATAACTCTTTTGCATAACTTGCATCCTCATCATCTGTCACATAATCTTCGTCGTCTTCATCGTCATCCAAACTGGTTGCGATAAATGTATCTTTTGACCCAAGGGTTTCTTCGTCTTCGTCGTCTTCGTCAGTTTCCCAGACCTCTTCTTCTTCTTCGTTTTCTTCGTCCGGCTTGACCTTTTTTTTACTGTTTTTCTTGGTGCGTTTTTCCGATTCATCGCCACTTCCATTGTCGCTTGGCGGAGGTTTTCTTTTGCGAAATTCGTATGGAGACATTATAATTTAATTATATGCAATAAACAGCAATATTTATATTCTTTTAGAGGAAACCAAATGGTTAAGTGTATTGTATCTCTAACACATTCCTTTTACCTTCGGTATGGGTTGTCATAGCAAATAATATAAATATATGATTGCATTACATTTATGATATGGAACAATTAATTGTATCACTTACTCAATCGGTTTCTCATATTATAACTGAACGTTATAATTACAATAGAGAGTTTGTATTTTGGAGTTATACGGCAATTAAAGAGTCTTATGTTCGTATATTTTGTGATTTATTTGGAGAATATGTAAATGAAGATAAAATTTGGTTTGCAGCACAAAATTGTGAATGTGCAATAAGAACATATTGTCGTATAAATACACAAACTAATTTGCGTGAATTAATTGAATTTATAAGTATTTTTATTGAAAAACAATTTCAAATGGATTTATGGAATGATTTACTTGATTTTTTACCAGATGATGAGTGTATAGAAGTATATAATAAAATTAATGAAGATTTAGATTGCGAATGTAATATATGTCAAGTGCAAGATAAATCTTTGCAATATGTTAAAATATGTAAATGTAATCATGTTTTTCATAAAAATTGCATTGATATGTGGCTGTCCCAGCATAACTCTTGCCCATTATGCAGAATAGAATTATACTAAAACATATATAGTATAACACACAATATATATTTATTGGGAGGCCGCCTTCGGCGGCCGGGGCGCTTCGCGCCCCACAATGTGTGTTATCTCCCGATTTTAAAACAAAAAATCAAACAATAATTGTTTCCACTCTCGCCGGAGGCTAAGGGAGGTTCGTCCAAGGAACCGTAGGTTCCTGGATAAAATTGAAACAACAATTGTTTGTATGAATCGCAAACAATATAAAAAAATCCTCGGTAATAATATATTTCGAACAAGCGCTTAACAAAAAAATGTCTAACAACAAAAACAGAATGAACGATATCGCGGCCCCGTCCCGTATCATTGGCATTCAGTTTAGTATGTTGTCGCCCGAAGAAATCAGGCGTAATTCGGTTGTCGAAATCACCAAACGTGATACCTACATCAATAATAAACCTGTTATTGGTGGATTATTCGACCCCCGCATGGGTGTTTTAGAACCAGGTTTGGTCTGTCCTACGGACGGCTTAACCTACACCGACACCCCCGGCTACTTTGGTCACATTGAACTCGCACGCCCCGTTTTCTTCGTGCAACATTTGAAAGAAATTATGGACACGTGCAAATGCGTGTGCTACAAATGCAGCAAATTACTCATTGACAAAAAAGACCACGCGTTCATCACCGGCTACAAGGCAGAAGACCGCTGGGCTTATGTTGTCAAAGAGTGCAAGCCGGTTAAGCGGTGCGGTTCTAATACAAACGACGGTTGCGGTTGCAAACAACCCGACAAAATCGAGTGCGAAGGAATCGCCAATATAATGGCTGTTTGGAAAGGCATGACCGTTGAAGGCAGCGAAGAAAAACAGGACGTGGTGGTGAAACTCACCCCCGAAGTCGTGCAGAAAATCTTCCGCCGCATCAGCGACGACGACGCACGTTTCATGGGATTTGACCCCGTATGGTCGCGTCCCGAATGGATGATTTGCTCTGTGTTGCCCGTGCCGCCACCCGCTGTGCGCCCATCCGTCAAACACGACGCCCAACAGCGTAGTGAGGATGATTTGACGCATATCTACAGCAATATTATAAAGACCAACACCGATTTGTGTAACAAGATTGCCGAGAACGCGCAGCCCAATGTCATTGATACTTTGACTTTGGTGTTGCAGTATTTCGTGGCGATGATTGTCAATAACAAGGTGAAGGGAGCGATGCCTATGTTGCAGCGCAATGGACGCCAGTATCAGTGTATCATGTCGCGTTTGAATTCCAAGAACGGCCGTATCCGCGGCAATTTGATGGGCAAACGTGTGGATTACAGTGCGCGTTCCGTCATTACCGGCGACCCGAATTTGTCTATTCGACAGCTCGGTGTGCCGATGAAAATCGCCAAGAATTTGACGAAGCCGATTGTGGTCAATGAACGCAATCGCGCTTACTTACTCAAACTCGTCCAGAACGGGCCCGATGAATATCCCGGTGCCAAGATCCTGGAACGCAAAAACGGCGATAAAATCTCGCTACGTCATACTGATCGTATGTCCATTAAACTCGAGAACGGAGACATCGTACATCGCCACATGATGGACGGAGACGCGGTACTATTCAACCGCCAACCTTCGTTGCACAGAATGAGCATGATGTGTCACATTGTTAAAGTCATGAAACTGGGCGACACCTTCAGAATGAACGTGGCCTGCACAAAACCTTACAATGCCGACTTCGATGGGGATAGAATCTTGTCCCAAACAAGCAGGTGCATGTAAAGTTACCGATAATACTTTACATGAAAAACATTGGAATATCGGTCCTGCGGATAGAACTTGCATATGTCTATTCGAAAAGGATATAACTGCTTAGTCGTATAATTAATTATAAAATCATGAGTGAATATAAGTTATTGAACAAAGACGAATTTGATCAAGTATTCGGTGAAGTGTATAAAATTACAAATATTATTAATGGTATGTGTTATGTTGGACAAACCCGAAGTCATCATTTAAACCATGGAAAATACAGACCATTTGGTTCGGTTGGAAGATTTAAAGCTCACTTGAGCGAGTCTAAATGCCTTTCAAAAGTGGGATGTAGATGTTTGGATAATGCTATTTTGCAATATGGTGAATCAGCTTTTAAATATGAGATACTTACTAAATGTAAAATAGATGAACTGGATTATTATGAATGCAAATATATTGCTGAATTAAATACTATGCATCCTAATGGTTACAATATGACGGATGGAGGAAGATACAACGGGAATATTATACATGCCGATATTGAAGAATTTCAAAAACCGGGTCCAAATAAAGACTATAAACATAGCGAAGAAACAAAGAAAAAGATTGCTAGTGGCATTAAACAATCACTGAATACTGAAGAAAACCGAAAATCACTAATGCAACGAGCACAAACACAGCATAGTGATAAAAAGTTTGAACTGTTGAAGGATGTGAAAATAAATATGGAGAATCCTGAATCACATATTTGTATAAGAAAAGACCACAAGAATAACTATGAATTTGTAGTATTAATATTTGACGGAAAAAAACGTATTTCATTCGTCGGAAAACATGAACCATTAGATAACACAATCACTCGAGCTAAAGATTTTATAAAAGAATTAATTACACGGCGACATAACCAAATTGCGGGAACGACTTTAGAGCTATAACTACCACTCAACTTAAGAAATTTTGTTGAGGAACTCGGGTAATGACCGAACCCAATGGTAAAAACGTTATAGATTAGTCAATCCGCAGCCAAGCTCCTAACCTCGTTATGACAAACTCCCGACCAACCTGGGAGGGATGGTCTTCAAGTCCCGACTGCTAAGGAGGGCAGTCTTTGATAGAGTATGGAGAAGGTTCAACGACTAGACGGTTGTGGGTTTCAAATGACGGGCTAATCACCCCGATGAAGCTTAAGGTATAGTCTAATCTTGCCAGAGATGGTAAGACGCGACTTGGAAAATTATTTCCTGTCGATAGAGATGAATATGCACGGCCCACAGAACGTGATGGCCGAAACAGAGTTGAAGCACTTAGCTGCTACGGTTCAACAGATTATTACGCCCGCTTCAAATTCGCCAATTATTGGTATGTATCAGGACTCTCTTTTGGGAGCGTATCGTTTTACGCGCGAGAAGATTGATTTAACACCGAGACAGGCCATGAATTTGTTGATGGCATACAAGAATATCGATATTGATGCTTTATTGTCGCTTGAAGGCAAAATCACCAATTTCGATGTTTTATCACAGATCATGCCACATATTACACTGACTATTAAAAATAAATTAATAGGCGAAAACGAAGATTTCGCCACCACAAACAACGTTATGGAGATTCGCAACGGCAAGTATGTCCGCGGTCACATGGAAAAGTCTGTGTTGGGTTCTACCACCAACGGTATTATTCATCGCGCGTTCAACGATTTCGGCCCGGATCGTGCTGCTGCGTTCATTGACGATTTGCAGGCCATTGTGACGGAATACATGAAGACCAGTTCCTATTCCGTCGGTATCAGCGATCTCTTGGCCGACAAGAACACCATGACGCAGATTACCAGCACGATTGCCACGCAGAAGATGGAAGCCAAGAAGTTGATGGACAGTGTGCATTTGGGCATTTTCAAGAACGAAACGGCTAATTCCAACGCCGCGGAGTTTGAGAACCAAATCACCAATATCATGAAGAAGGCAGATAACGATGCCGGCAAGATTGGCAGCAAGAGTTTGAGCAAGAATAACCGTTTCTTGATGATTGTGAATTCCGGCTCCAAAGGCAACATGATCAATATTTCGCAGATGATTTCGTGTTTGGGACAACAGGCGGTAGAAGGCAAACGTATCCCGTATGGTTTGGACAGCCGCACACTGCCACACTATTTCAAATACGACGACTCGCCAGGAGCCAGAGGATACATTGAGAATTCCTATATTTCCGGTTTAACCGCCCCCGAACTGTTCTTCCACGCCATGGGTGGCCGCATTGGCTTGATAGATACCGCGGTCAAGACGAGTTCCACTGGATATATCCAGCGCCGTTTGATCAAAGGTTTAGAGGATTTGAAAGTCGAGTATGACATGACTGTCCGAAACAGTAATGGCAAGATTGTGCAGTTTGCTTACGGCGACGACGGTTTCGATTCGACCAAGGTGGAGAACCAGCAAATTCCTTTGGCCGGAATGTCGGTGGAGGATGTGTATATGATGTATGATATTGCGCGTATCACCGATAAGGAACGCGGATCGAAGGACATTTACACGCCTGCGATAGTGAATAAGATTCGCGGCGAAGTGGAGGAAACGCGCAAGAAATGCCGTCAATATATTGACCGCATGTTGGCCGATCGCGAAGAGTTGGTGAAGAATGTGTTCAAGTATAAGGACGATGCCGGTGTAAGAGTACCGGTTGCGTTCAAACATATTATCAATAATGTAGCGGGAAGCATGGGACTTGATGCGCATTCAATGGTGGATATTACGCCGCTCGAAACATTTATCATGGTGGAGGAATATTTCCATAAATTGGAAAAACTGCATTATGTTCGCCCCACCAATTTATTCCGCATCATGTATTACTTCTACTTGAACCCGCGCGATTTGTTGTGTGTCAAGAGATACAACAAGGCCGCGTTGCTTGTGCTGTTGGAGACTATTGTGTTGAAGTATAAACAGGCGGTGGTGAATCCGGGAGACATGGTTGGCGTGATTGCGGGCCAGTCGATTGGTGAGCCCACTACACAGCTGACCTTAAATTCGTTTGTGTATGAGACGGAAATTCTGGTGCGCAATGCAAAGGGCGAGATTAAGTGTGTCCAGATTGGCGATTTTGCAAAGTGGGGTATCGATACTTCGCGCAAGATTGAGTATATGGATGCCAAAGACACCACCTATGCTGAACTGTGCGAGTTCTACGAAGTGCCTAGTGCCACGGAAGATGGTCGCACGGTCTGGAGACGCATTGAAGCTGTCACCAAACATCCGGTGATAAATGAGGACGGTACTAATACCATGTTGAAAGTAACCACGAAGGGTCAGCGCGAAATCATTGCGACCAAGGCGAAATCATTCTTGCAACTGGTTGATGGCAAAATCGTTGGTGTGAATGGGTCGGAATTGCAGGTGGGAGATTATTTGCCGGTGTCGAAGAAGGCGCTCGATTTCACGGAACGTAATTCGTTTGATTTGCGCGAAATATTGTCGCCCAAAGAATACATTTATGGCACTGAGATGGAGAAGGCTCGCAGTCATATGCACGAATATCATTGGTGGATGAAACATGCCGGTAAATCGTTTGTGTTGCCGTATGCTCGTAGCGATAGTGCTTATTCAGCATTAAACGGTGGGCACAATAAAGGTTATAAAACACAATTTGTGTATAAGCCCGGATGTGTATATACTACCACTAACTCGATTGGTAATTATGAGATTCCGGAGACCATGCCATTGGATTACGACTTTGGATATTTGATTGGCGCTTATTGCGCGGAAGGTTGTATGACCAAACATCAAGTCAGTATTGCAAACAACGTGAATGAATATTTGGCGCCGATTGAGAGATGGTGTGCCAAGCACAACTTAACCACCAAAATCTATTGCCATAAGAACAAGATTCAGGAAGGTTGGACCAGCCAGGATATTCGCATCTACAATACTGTCTTATGTCGTATTTTGGATAAGTTATGTGGTAAGCTTAGTCACAATAAGTTCGTCAGTGACATAATTATGTTCTCCAACCGCGAATGCATTCTTGGTTTCTTGGATGCTTACATTAGTGGTGATGGGTGTGTGAATAAAGTAAGAGGTCGAGTTACTGACATTTCAGTTGGATCTGTATCACATAGAATGCTTACTCAAGTGCAAGTTATGATGAAAAATATTGGCGTATTGGGTAAAATGTATAAATGCACAAAACGTGAATCTAATAATCGCGGTTCAAAAGACATAAAGCAAGGATACATGTTAAGAGTAACTAACAAGCAAGCTCAAATTCTTGGTAGTTTATTAAATTTGTCTATTGATTATAAACGTGAGCGCATCGCAGAATTATTAACTCAAGACTTCAAATATGATTATTGCGGTTCCGACCTACAGATTCCCAATATTATCAACGGAGAAACTATTATGCAAGAACGTGACGGCAGATGCAGTGATTTAGAATTTGACCAAATCATTTCCATAGAGGAAGTGCCAAATACAACTCCTTACGCGTATGACTTAACCGTTGAGGATACGCGAAACTTTGACTGCATGAATGGTCTATGCGGCCGCGACACTTTTCATCACTCTGGCGTTGCTAGTAAGAGTAATGTGACTCGTGGTGTGCCGCGTATCGAGGAGATTTTGAATTTGACCAAGTCGCAGAAAAGCACGTCGCTCACGGTTCATTTAAAGCCGATGGATGAGCAGCACATGGACAGGGCGGTGAAGTATGCGAAGATGTTGGAGCATACGAAGTTGGCGGATGTGGTGAAATCGATGCAGATATGTTTTGACCCGGCGGAGGATGATACACGTATAGCGGACGATCGCGAGTTTATGCGCCAGTTTATTGAGTTTGAGCGCATGATGGAGGAATGTGGAGCGGAAACAAGCATGTCGGAGAAGTCGAAGTGGGTGTTGCGCATGGAGATGGATGAGGAGACAATGTTGGATAAGAATATCACGATGGACGATGTGCATTTTGCGTTAAAGAATAGTACATTGGGTCAAGACATTACGTGTTCGTATTCTGATTATAATTCAGACAAGTTGGTGTTTCGCATTCGCAGTTCGACGTTTGGACAGAGTAAGAAGAAGACGAAGAATGCACCGGCATCGTTGGATTTGAGCGACGATATAAGTATGTTGCGGTCGTATCAAGATTTGATACTAAATAGTGTAGTATTGCGAGGTGTGACTGGTATAGTGAATGTGTTACCACGCAAGTTGCAGAATATGGTGGATAAGGAGGATGGCAAGTATGTGCGAAAAGATATGTGGGTTTTGGATACGACAGGCACGAATTTGTTGGATACGCTTGCGCTGGATTATATTGACCCATATCGCACGTATAGTAATGATATTAAGGAGGTGTTTGATGTGTTGGGCATAGATGCAGCAAGACAGACGATTTTCGACGAGATGACGGATGTGATGGAGGCGTCGGATGTTTATATTAACTATCATCATTTGAGTTTATTGTGTGACCGCATGACGCTGACGAAGGGTATGGTGTCAATCTATCGCACGGGTATTCTCAGTGACGATATTGGTCCAGTTGCGAAATCGACGTTTGAAGTGCATACAAAGGTTTTGTTGGATGCAGCAAGACGTGCTGAGTTTGACCATATACGCGGTGTATCGGCGAATGTTATGTGTGGGCAGCAGGGATTGTATGGCACCAATGCTTTTCAGGTGGTTTTGGATATGAAGGCGATGTCAAAGATAGAGGATACGATGGTGGATGTTCAAACGGACGATGTGGAGAAGATGATGGCGGAGATGGGATTGGGCACAGAGGATGGATGTGTGAGTAAGATAAAGAATAATATTAAGTATTTGAACAGAGAAAATACAGGTGAGTGTGATGATAATTATGATATGGGGTTTTAATGCGACTATTTTGCAAAGAAAAATAAGTCTTAAATACAGAATCTCTATAAACTGAAGTGATACACCGGTGTATCATTTCAGTAGAATAGACCTTAAACCCGGTCCGACAACCAATGGTAAGTAATTGTGTATGAAAAATACTCATTTTTTCACACACACACACACACACGCCCGGTTCAAAAGGATGAATTCGGTAAATCGGCGGCAAGAGTAATGATTAATTTTTCTTCTGCGGTCAGTTTTTGATATACCAAATTCTGGTTGAAATCAAATTTCACCATTTTTCCAATGGGAGTTTTGCATAAAATCATGGGGCATTCGTCGGTGATTTCAACATCAATTACCATGCCTCCATATGATAATTTGTATTCTGAATTACGGGCATGCACTGGTATCCAGCGTATAAATCGTCCTCTTCGCAGGTCATTTAATGAATGAATAAATCGGTATTGCATTAATTTATCCCATAATTTTTCTGTATTTTCGGGAGAGATATTCGGCAACAAATAAAATGATGCATATATGTGTTCTCTCACAGTTTCAATCGTTAATCCATCCATTTTTATTTATTTTTAAATACAAATATTTATATATGTATTTACACATAATTACACATTTATTTATTTATGTAATACTCTTTCCAATACAGCCACTGGTTCAGATTTGACAAATTGCACCGTTCTTGCTAATCTGGTGTTAGCCAATTCAGACAATATGATATTATTTCCAAATAACACGGCACACCAAAATATTATATATGCATCATTACGAGAAGGTGTGAAAGCCTTATACATATAAGGATTGAAATTAATGATTAAATATAAACACAATGCAGTTTGAACCATGATTGTTACCCATCGAATATATGTCGCATTCATTTCAATGATGCCAACAGAAATGATGAAATAAATAATATTTATAAAAGCGAAACTATATGCAATAACTCCAGCACTGTCCATTGGTGTCAGTATATTTTAACATAATATTATGTTTGTGGCCGTTGTCCTACTGCTTTATTCACGTTTGTTTGCGCATGTATATATCTTGTATTCCCGCGTTGCAAAAATGGGTTCTCGTTCATGTTTTTGGAGTTATACTGCGCATTATATATATTTTGTTTATTCTTCATCGTGTCTTCCATAAATCCGGCGATAAAATTGGGAAATAGACGCAATGTATTCATTAATAAAGAATAACTAATGTATTTCTCTTTTTCACTCTCCCGAACTTTATCTCCGTCTAAATATGCATTCAAATGGTTTTCAATGATACCGCTTCCTGAAACATCGGTGTATTTCACCGCCAAATTTCTGAAATAATCGCCTCCGTAAAATGTTCGCGCCGTGTTTTCGTGCCCGGTTTGACGATTGAATTCTTCATCTGTCATGAAAGAATAAACTGCATTGGGAGTGAATGCGAGAGAATTCTTGACGTTTCCGATGAATATATTTGAGAAATATTTGAGGTATTTATCTTTTTCTTCTACACCGCCAATCATTTCAAATACTGATTTCTTATTGTTCGTGCGTCCTCGCATTTTTTCAAAGAATTTCTTATCAATCCTTGTGAAATCCGATAATTGACAATCGTATTTATATATATATTGAATCATGTTTGATGCAGAAACAACTCCTTGCTCTCCCGGAAAGAATGTATTTATTGTGTATCCATAAAGAATCATATTATTAATTGCATTGAAAAACGCGTCATTATGTTGCACTTTATTTTTACATATTTTATTATATTCTCCCGATTTATATTGTATGGCCATTCCGTATGTTCGCATGAAACTTAAAAATCTATAAAATGTGTTATCATCTTTACCATTCACTTTCACTGGTGTGGTAAATTGAATTCCGAATGCGTTAAGATGTCCCATGAATCTATCGAAATTGCTGTATTTTACGCCGAAATCCATTATTGTTGTCATAAAATATTTGAAATAGGGATATGTTACACCAATCTTCGTCAATTTTTCAACGAATTTTTTATATTGGTCTTTGGGAACTCCAAATGTATTCAATACACCAATCACTTCCATTATATTCTCGTTATTTGATTCAAATAATTTAAACACTCTCACAAAATCATCATAATCACTCACCGTTTTCACATTGAATGAACGAACCAATGAATAAAAATCCGGCTCCGACATATATCCACCCGGAGATGGAGCGTGTTTAACTGCTTGAACGGGATTGGATATTCCCAAATTGCGGTTTATGTCATACACATTTTCAAATGGTTCGGGAGAGGAACTAAACATATTCAAAAATGAGGAAAATCCCTCTTTTATCTCATCAGTGAATCCTTGTTTTGTATCGGTTCCGAAATTCTTTTGGCTTGCGCCCGAGAAAGTGCCGAGGAATCTAGCTGCATCTTGGTCAAATTTCATAAATTTCTTTGTTTGGTCTCCGGCAACATGCAATCGCAATTTTTGACTCGTCATGCTATCTATTAATTCGCGGAAGGACACATTGTTTGAACTTTTGAATGGTTTTATTTGATGCAATGAATTGACTACTTTTTCTATTTCGGTTCTTCTTAATCTTCCTTTATTATCACTACCCCTATTTTTAAAAGTACCAAACTTGGTCAATGATTCAATGAATGCGGCGTCGTCATAATTGGCAAATTTCTCTCCCATAAATTTACGGAAATCATTATAATTAGTTATATTCATTATTTCTGCGTCTTTCAATAACTGCAGCGTTTTTTTTGTGTGTGTCGGACTTGGAATGGTATCACCATCAACTTTATATTGTTGAGCCACACCCAATATTTTCATGTGGTCAGAATTATTCGTTTTTATGCCGAATGATTTCATTGTTGTAACGTAATCGGGCATTTCATTAATATTCGTCATACCAGTTTTAGATTTGAAATCCGCAAGATTTTTGGTATTTATTCCGAAGGCAAACATACTATTTAATATACCCGCGAAATCGGAATTCGAATTAAATCCAAACGCTTTCATATTATCAACAAAGTTTGATTCCATAACACCACCGTATGTATATTTAAAATTCACCATTGCTCTGAGGGTAGTTAAATCGGGACGCACTCCAATTTCTCTGAGACGTCCATTGGATGCACTTGTATAATAATTATTTAATTGTTCGTATGATGATATTTGGAACGGCATAAATATATTAATCATCACTTTTCCCAATTCATTTTGATCCGCCGCCATTCCTGGTTCGTAATATCGAACACCCATTAAATTCAATATTCGGATGCAATTCGCTTTATTTTGCATTTGGATTTTTTGTAATAAATCCGCTAATTGGATTTCGGTCTTCACTCCCATACCTATAGCACCATCAATTACAGTTCTCACCTGATTTTGTGGAGTATTACTTATGTTTATTCCGTTGGCTTTCAGTATTTGTATTACGGCAGCAGCATTAGTGTTAATCTTTAATCCGGATAATTTGGATACATTGTTGTTAAATTCGGCAAAATTCGCGTTTTGTCCCACGTTTTTAGGCACATTTTGAGAAGCAGCTGAAATCTGGGGAACGGTGGCATTGCTTTTAGCTAGCCACTCAGAAGAAGAAGAAGAACCAGCTGTCTGTTGGATATATGTATCAACACTGTTCAATGAAGCGAGTCTTTCCGCTGGAATTGGAACACTCTTCAACCAACAATTATTCACATTATTCCTTTTGTCAAAAACAAACCCTTTACATCCTGCAGTTGTATCACATTTTGCTTTGCAAGCGTCGGCTGTTGTGTTGCGTATTGGCATATTTGCCAAATCATTTCCAGGGAAATCTTTATTTGCTACAAGTGTATAATTATTTGTGAGTGTTTCAATTGCTGAGGTGCTTGACTCCGAAGTAAAACCTTCGGGATTATTACAAATCGCATCAGACGCACATTTTATATTTTTAGGTTGTTTCACGTAAGTTGCTTGTGCGGCATTTGGTTTGGCTGGATTAGTGGCAGCGTTCAGGTTGGAGGCTGGTATGGTCCAACAATCCCATGGGCCAGGTTCGCGTTTCTGAACAACAAACGCTTTGCAGTTCGTATTTTTATCGCATATTTTCTTGCAATTGGCTTCGGGTCCGTCATTCACATTACTCGATTTATAGAATGTATTCCACGTAGTCGCCATGCCTCTTTCTGTATTAGGATAGCCAGTATATCCAGACATGGGGACGGTATCGATTCCCTCTTTCAGTTGGCTTCCAGTAGTAAAACCATCTAAGCGGGGTGGTTGCATGGCTTTACTTAAGTCGGCTTTTCTATTTAAAACTTGTGTGAAATTGGACGGGTTTATATCTTTAAATTTCTTTTGCAATTCTTTGTTGGAAGCAAACTCCTTGAAAATATCCATATCGCTAAACACTTTAGGTTTGGGAGGCAACACGAATAAATTATTCTGCATAGGGACCGCGTTTTTAGTGCAGTCTTGTGATGATTTGCCGTATTGTTTGGCATTCTCTATTTCATTCGGTGACCCGTTGCCAATAAAACACTGTGCATTGTTTCCATTGCGATATTGCAAACCAAAAACACTTGAACCCACTTCAGCCGCTTTATCAGCGCACTGATTTATCCCGTCTTCATTATATGGCACATTTGCCACATAGTTTGGAACCGCGCGTTTATCGTTATCCTTATAACACCCAATATTTGTTATATTTCCAGAGAATCCTTCGGATTTCACCATTAAATGTGGTGGCTTGACCTCACCCATTAAATGTGGTGGTAGAGGCTGTTCATTTACTGCTATAGACTGTGCCAAATAATCTTGGAAACTGGTTGCATTGGCGGTTTTCATATTCTGTACGAGTTCTTTGAATTTATTCATATTCCCATCATATGGGTAAGTCAGAAGGTCGATTCCATGAACTTCCTTAAAGAAAATGAGCAAGAAATTAATGTCGCGCTGTGTGGTTTCTGAGTTGAAATCGGTAATAAATGTTACACCATTATTTTTAAATGCTCTTTCTACAGCGGTTTGTTTTGATTGGTCCCATCGTTTCACCAATTCTTCGCTGTATTTATTCACCAAATACCCCCCGTTACATGCGCTATTACGTTGGGCACTTGTGGCGTTACGATTGGAATAACGGTTGGATGCGTCATTGGTTTGATTTTTGCATTTGTCTTTCAATGCTTTATCAATTATTGCCATTGCTCCAATTGCCAGAAACCAAAAACCTTCTTTATCATCCTCTTGTTTTTCAAGTTCAGGTTGCAATTTCGAAATATGTTGCGTGAATACTAAAGATAATGCAATTGTGATTATTAAAAATACCAATAACCATATTATCGGTTTCATTGGTTGTATTATACATTATAATTGTAAAAAATCCATATATGAAAATGCACTTTTAACTAAATAAAGACGCGTATCATGATATGTGGAGGCGTGTATTTGGTTGAAAATGCCATAAAACATGGGTCATTTGGTGCAATATACAAGGGGAAAAACATAATCACTCATGAACCAGTGGCGATAAAAACCGATTATAATTGTGAGGGATGGTCTCTCATAAAACATGAAGCATCTATTTTACAATACTTATCCGTGTCCTCAATTACGCGAGTTCATAATTACGGGAAATTATCTGATGGAAGTTATTATTTGGTAATGCCCTATTACACGATGTCATTAGATGATTATATTCGTAATAATAACAAAATTGGTGGTTCAGGACAAGCAAAAATAATGTTGCATATTATGATAAATATTCTTAAAAATATACACGATAAATATGTTATTCACCGTGACATTAAACCCGCTAATTTTATGATTGAGAATGAATCATTGGTATTAATTGATTTTGGATTGGCAACGTATTATGTTAATGAAAATAAAACACATATTCCAAATACACCCATTCGTGACATCGTTGGTTCTCGCAGATATGCGAGTATCAATGTTCTCAATAAAAATACGCCATCCAGAAGAGACGACATTATTTCCGCAGCCTATATTTACGTATCCATTTTATGGCCAGAACTATTTATTTTAAACAACAAAAGTGATAGTATAGATTGGATACAAATTAAACAGTTGAACAATATGCCGGAACAAGTGAAACCTTTATTTGAATATTTATATTCACTGGCATATATGGAACGTCCAGATTATGAAAAAGTAATCATGATGACACATGAACCAACCAACCCAACAATTAATACTTAATGAGATAAGTTAAAACCATGAACGGTTGCATATTATTATGTGGCTCAGTTTGATATCCAGACGCGCTATTAACACCACCAGTTTCACCGATAGTCAATGCAGCCGCATTTACTAAGTCAAGCTCGCCGGAACTGTCGTCGGAAGCTGTTAATGTATTTGTTCCAGTTCTTTGTGCTAAACCAATACTACCACCTGTTGCATTAGATGTGTGTGTATGTCTAGGCATCTCAGATTCAGTTAATGTGTGTGTTCGTGTGCCACCGGTAACACCTATAGCATCTCCCGACGCTGCGTCATAACCAATTGCGACTCTACCTTTTAAATTAGGTAATCGGAACACCACGTTAGGGTCATCACCCGAAATATCATATGTGTGACCAATCGCGGAGAATAATACAGCGTATGAATTAATCTGGACAGCTGACCCATCGCATGATAACCAACCCGCCGGAATCACTGGGTTAATCGTGCTGTTTGAACTAGTATTTATGGCAGACATAATAATTGTTCCAGCAGGAATTAATACGTAACCATTTAAAAAATAATTGCCGGACGAATAAAAGTTACGAGCACGCAAATCGCCTCCGATGGTTAAATTGCCACCAATATTTGCGTTGCCGCTTATATCTGCATTCTTCTTCACAATTAAATCAAAGCTATGAGTTGGCGCGTGTAAAAAATCGGCAGTGCGATTGCTAAACATCACGGTTGTATTTATATTTTGACTTTGGCGACGGCGAAACATTTTTTTTGCAATATATTTTGTATTGAGAAACAAAACATATAATTATATTAAAAAACTACATAAACAATATGAATTTTATTAATTATATTTCCGAATGGAACGCATTACAGGTCGTGTAAAGTGGTTTAATAATTCGTCTGGATTTGGGTTTATAACTGTGTGTGACGGAGAGCACATGGATAAGGATATATTTGTTCATTATACATCTATTCAAGTGCAAAATGAGAATCAATATAAGTATTTGGTGCAGGGAGAGTATGTGGATTTTAATATCGTGAAGCCCAATAATGGCATACACGAATATCATGCTGTAAATGTTAGTGGTATTAAAGGTGGAGCTCTTATGTGTGAAACTTGGAATGAAACACGCAATCGTCGTGATTTTCGCATGGAACAAGAAATCAAGCAAAATGTGTCTCGCAAAATAAATAATCAAAATAAGAATAAGAGAAAGAGTCCGGATAACGAAAGAGAATTGGATGCGATTTAAAAATCCAAAATATGTTTTTTATTAAAAAAAATAAAAAATATATATTATAAAAACTATATGAACAAAAATATATTTAATTGTCTATAGAACAAGTTTTTTATTTGAACATGAGTGAGTTAGGAATAGAAAAAGTATCTGAAAGAATTCATATTATTCATGAACGTTTGCGTAATGTAAAGTCTTTAATGACTGAAATTATGCGCGATATTACTTGGGTAGAATTAACTTTGGATAGAAGAGTCGCTAAGAAAAACGCCGATGACGAAAGTCAATCTCAACAAACAAAACAGCCGACTGGATTAGCTGTGCCAGTACATATTAGTGAAACCATGTGTAGGTTTTTGAATGTTCCAATTGGAAACAAAGTTTCCAGAGTGGAAGCAACTAGAGCCGTTCATGAGTATATAAAGACTCATAATTTGCAAGATGCAAATAATAAGAAAATAATTAAACCCGACAAAGTATTAGGTGAATTATTTCAAACGCATGAACCTGTGAATTATTTAGGAATGCAAAAATATTTCAAACATCATTTTGTGAAAAATGCGGCTGATAATGATGACGTGGAATATGACGATGATAATATGCCTATTTCTGAATTAACGGAAAATAGTGAGTAAATATTAATAAAGTTTATAATTTTACTGCTTAATTTCATATATATATATGTATATATTATATATACATATTAATAGTGTATAAGACATTAAGAAAAAGAATCACCAGAGCCAGAACGCAAAGAATACATAGATATTTTGGTGGGAAAGTTCCAAGAATAAATGAAATTGTTTTACCCTATACAAAATATAATATAATATTTAATGATAATTTAATTACACAATATAATGCAGACTTTGATACTTATGAATTACAACCGGATTATACATTCAAACAAGTGAATCTTTCTAATAATGAAATCCAGACAAAAATAGTTAAAAATATGAATGTCTCGCTTTTTGAAAAATCTTATTTGTGCGATATTCCCTCTTTGGATTTGGATTTGTCTTATATGAATAGTTATTTATATTCATTTATTGCAATAGATGCTATAGGATTAACTTTTGGAGACATGGTGAATTATTCTGGATATAAATATCCGTATTTCACATACACCGAATTGTTTCGAATATTTATGACCGACATCAAGGTTCAGCACAATAATTGTTATGAATATTTAATGACTCATATTTTTAGAGGGGAAGAGTTTGAATTATTGCCGAAATATAATTTATTTAATAAATACACTTTTGCAAATAAATTCAAAGAATTTTTAATTATCATGTTATCGGATGAAGATATTCCAACTGATTATGAGAAATTCAAATCCTTGATAAATAATATATTTGATGGAAATAAACAATCATTTATTAACTTATGCGATGCAATGCATGTATTTAATAAATATACATCGCCTATCGAAAATATAAAATCGGAAGCGAGAAAATTAAATATTGCAGAATCTGACAATGTTAATGACTTGATGAATCAAATATATTATACAATAATAAAATCCAAACAGCCACAAAAACCTCCATCTACAGAAGAAATAAAAGAAAAAATAGAATATTTGAAACAAACAATGCCGGAAAATAAATTGAATCAAGCGATTGATGGATACATGAAAAAAATCAATAAATTAAAGGAAAAAGAAAAAGAAGGTGTGAATGAAGATATGTTAAATGAAAAAGAGTATTATGAAAAAGAAATGAAAGAAATGAAAAAAATGAAGGAAGATGTGTTTGATGTATTAAAAAAATTTAAATCTTCATCTGATGTAAAAGTAGCAAACATAATAAATATAGACGAAAATAATCATGATGATATTACCTACACAGAAGCAACTTTTAAACTAACTCTTCTCGATATTTACGAACGTAAATGTGGTATAAGTCCCCAAGCTTTTTTCATATTATTTTATGTTTATAGAAGAATGAATAATACGATATTATCTTACGCTGGAAGATTAGGATTATATCCAATATCAAGATTCAATTTATTGAAAAACTTGAGCAATGAATATGAGGTTGATTTAAACCTTAAATACGAGGTAAATAATAATAAAGTCCAACTCAAAAGATACCCGGCCGTAACAGATTACAGTTGCACTTTACCTAATGGCACTCAATATTCAGCTTGTGCAGAAAGAGGACTTTTTGAATTATTGAAGTTTATTTTATATAATGGTGAAGATTTCGATTGCAAATTATTTCCGGAGATGCATGATGAATTAGAATATCAAGATGGAAAAAAGTTAGATATTAAATTATTGCGGAATATATTTGACACAAATGTTTGGGATGTAGAGCCAAATTTTGGATTATTTGCATCATATATTTCGGATTTATCCGGAATTGAATATGGACAGAAAACTCTCGGAATAAGACACAATTTAAGATCTCCATTTTATATGAATGTTTTATCAAAAATTTTCAAAAATATAAATCCGAATAAAGATATTGAATCAAACATTAAAAAAATAATAAAAGAAAATACAGATTTGGAACTATCATCCAGTGATGTCAGTTCATTTAAAATCAAAAACAAGTTATCTGAATATACACTTATAATTAGAATAAAGGGAGCTCATGTGAATACTGAATATATGTATCCCCCAAAAATTTCTGATGGAACATTTTTTAGTTTAATGCTGAATGATATCAAAACACCTATTTTATTAAATATAAAAAAACCAGAATCAGTAAATAATTTGAATACGAGATACCTGACAGATATGGACTATTTATTTAATAATGGTTATAGTGGATTTGACTTTATACGCGATTGTGATTTATCAAAATGGAATACAAGCAATGTGAAATCAATGTATAAAACATTTAATTATTCAATTATACCTCGCGGCATTTCAAATTGGGATACTTCTAATGTTTCAAGCATGCAATTCACTTTTGAATCAAGCAATTCAATGGCGGAACAGGAAATAATTAATTTAAATAAATGGGATATATCAAAAGTCAGAAAAATGACCGGATTATTTAGAGCCAGCAGAAATATAAAAATAGATATAAGTCATTGGGATTTAACAAATGTGGAAGATATAGATATAAAAAAAATATGTAAGGAAGCAAAAAATATTTATATTAAATTTCCAAAAATGAACATTTCGATTGATGCACGTGGAAACATGGAAACAGAAGAAACAAAATCAAGATCAAGGTCAAGGTCAAGATCAAAATCAAAATCTGGGTCAAGAACAAAATCAAGATAAAAAATGGTGCCATGGATATGATGAAGTCTAATTGGAATTGAACATTTTTAACATTTCCGCTGGATATTCCATCTGTTTAAGTATTTCCACTCCACCGTGTATTTTCGAAATGCCCGGTTTTATACGATAAGTGTATTCCAACCCACCACTCGATCTGCGATTTACAATCATTTTATAATTTTTCAAACGTTCGATTTTCTTCAAACGTTTGCATACTTTCACATAATGCGTTGTCAATATGAAATCCACATTCAACCATCGCGTCGCCAAATATTTCAAGAATGCCGTCGCCGATTTTGTGGCTTCCTCCGGATTTGTTCCTGAATACAACTCATCAAACAGACAAAAATGGTGTGCTTCTGCTCCCGCATCGCGAATGGCGTCCAGTATTTCTTTGCATCGGCGAGACTCGGCCTGAAATAGACTGTCGCGACCCGAAGTGTCGGGAATGTTGAGATAGCTGTGTATGTGCGTGTATGGGTTGATAATCGCAGTCTCGTAACAACCGCATCCGAATTGCTGACTAAATATGATATTTAGCGCCACCGATTTCAAATACGTTGTTTTACCCGATGCATTCACACCGGTTATGACCATACTGCACGACAAATCACAGTCGTTTGCGATGAGAATTTCATTATTTGCAGATATGCCAACATACCATTCTCTCCCGAATTTAGTTGGTTGATTGCGATCGAACGAACAAACATTTAGGCGTTTTTGTTGCAACAGTTGCGATATGGACGACATGATGGAAAAATACCCGTCGAAACCCACGGCATATCTAAGCGCAGCTTCGTATTCGGTACTCTTGTGGATTTCGTAGTAACATTTGGACATGTATCCCAACTGGCCCGTTTTTTTAAGACTCAAACGGAACGGTTCGATGGTCGATAGTTTAGCCGAAAGTTGGGAGAGTGAATCAAAATGTTGTCGGGTTTTTTCATTGAATTTGGCATATGTTTGTTTCTCTCCCGAAATATTTAGGAATATTTCCATTTTTTCAAGAACGCCGTCAATAAACAAACGCGTGTTGTAGAGGTTGGTATTCATCCGTTTGATGGTGTGATAGAAACGGACACAACTGGTGATGTTGTTGTACATTTGCAGTCCGTAGAGTCCGATCATGAATACGATATACATCAAATTTTCGGGGGTGAAAGACCGAATGTTTAGCATCTTTCCGATAAAGTGATGTTTCGATATTTCGCGGAGCGTGTCCAAATATTCGGCAAATCCGATGTCGATTCCGCGCAACTTTAGGAGAAAAAAGGGCAACACAAACATGACAAGCGGCAACAATAGACTCGCCACGGGACTAGAGAGGTTGATGAAACACATGGCCAACAAGAAGTCTTCGCTGTAATTTAGGTACTCGAGGATAGACCAGTCCATGTATCCGTGTTTTTCCACGAAATATTCGCACTCTTTCACGTCGGACCACATGGTCAAGAAATCGGTGCATTTGGCTTTTTTATCATCGTTCGGGGCTTGCTGAATTCGGGAGAGAATGTCTTGTGTGTCGCACAAGAAAGCGACGTCGGATGTGAAGTGTTTGGCTTGGTCGGCTGTGACGCGGAGAGCGAAATCGTTGGTGTCTTTGTCTTCGGGATCGATTTTGGCTAAATGGTTGTACATTGCAACGAGTTCGAGATCGGACTGGACGGTGGGGGAAATAGTGTGGATGTGTTCGGGAGAGAGATGGAGAATGGGAAGTTTGAATTCGTGGTGGAGTTCCACCTTGGACGAACCCTCGGTACTTGAAGACTGCCCTTCTTGGCTGTCTTCATTTGAGAACAAACATGGTATGGAGCTGGCAAGAGAAATGTCTATGGACCCGGATAACATGTGTATAATTGACTGAGTAGATTGTGCGGTATATAATACAGCATAATCGGTAGATGAGATTTATACGTGACGTTTTATGTGTAATATTAAAAATTAACGGGTACATGATTTTTTAATATAAATCCTGCAATTCCTCTAATTCCAACCCATGAATTTCGCACAATTTCAATAAACGACTGGGCGAAAATACTTTTGCCGCGAGTTCCTCTGGAAGTCCGCTGTTTTTCATTGTTTGTTTCATTTGTTTATAGTCATATGTGAAAATATGTGGATTGCAAGACAAACAATGAGCACAGTAATTTTCGTTGGAGGGATGATTAAACTTCCATAAATGTATTGCGTTTGGATTCTCAATTAAATAAAACGGAAAATCTACTTTATCCAGGTTTTTTTCTAGCAAATGAACGGCGCCGGTGTTTTTGGTTAATTTATGCCAGTTTATTTTATCCGGGTTTTTTTCTAATAAATCGATGGCTGCAGGATTACTTGATAGATAATACCAATTTATTTTATCTGGGTTTCTTTCCAATAAATGAATAGCATTTGGATTACGTGATAACCAATCCCAACATATTCTGTCTGGATATTTTTCCAATAATTTAACTGCAGATGGATTGCCGGATAAACGTGCCCAATTTAATTTATATATAATTTTTTTATCAATTTCGATTGCTTTTTCGATGAATTCAACGGCCTCCTTATTGCATGATAATAAATTCCAATTTAATTCACGTCTTCGATATAATTTAGTCCAACATTTAAGTTTATGTGAGGGTATTAAAAAATTTTGATCCCAATCATAAATCCAGAAATTCGGACTCTGGAATAACTTATTTGTATTAAATTCCCATCTCCATTCATTTCTTTCAACCAGAGCATCAATCAAATGTATTGCGTTCGGATTTCCGCATAACATACTCCAATCTATTTTATCAATATTTTGTTCTAATAAACGCACCGCTCCAGGATTCAATGATAAATTATCCCAGTTAATTTTATCTGGATTTAGTTTCAACAATTCAATGGCGTTTTTATTGCCTGATAATTCTTCCCAGTTAATTTTATCTGGGTTCTGTTTCAATAATTCGATTGCGTTTTCATTACCAGATAATTCCTTCCAATCTATTTTATCCGGGTTTTGTTTCAAATATTCAACAGCATTCGGATTTCTTGAGAATGATTGCAAATCTAATTTATCCACATTTACCCAATCTCTTAGTTTCAAGGGTGGTGGCGACATTACATTATTATAGAATAATGTAATTATCCGTTTATATTTACCACAAATTATGATTATGTTAATCATAAATTTTATTTACGAGTAATTCTTTCACGTAAAAACACGAGGTGCCACAATTGTGTTTAACCACCAACTCACCTTTAGCGCGTTCGGCCAAAGCCAATGATTCAAATACGCCAACAAAACGCGAATGCATATCAAAAAGACCCCACATATAACTCACACAATAATGTATTATTTATATATTTTTATAATGAAAACATATATGTCGGAATCCAAAACAAAGCGTCGCGGCGTATCAGCAGTGGAAAAACTAAGAACATTGGCTCCAAAAGTCGCTGAAGATCAACCTCCAATTAATCCAACTGATCTCATTAGACCCAGCACATTGCGTGAATTACAAAAACATAGGCCCGGCGTTGAATATCAAAAATATGCGCCCAGACCTCCCACTGAACCAACCCGCAAACATCCGAAAACACGTTACGTAACCCAAAACCAAAAAGGAGGGCGAAGAAAAACACGAAGACATAAAAAAGTACGCAGAATGTAAATGGCGGATATTGTTGTGAATAAAGAACCAACGAAAAAATCTACTGAGCCGATTACCCCCAAAAATGCGGTCAAATTCTCCTTCACACTCACCTACATTTTGTTACTGACCACCGCTACTATCACGTTCATCGAGGCTATGCGCACTAAATCGCCAGTGGTGCGTCACGTTCTCAATTTAGAAACATGTATTTCCGTGGTCGCCGGTTATTTTTATTCCGTGTTCATCACCAAAATCGAGACCGATCCCATTGACTGGAAACAACTCACGCAAACGAGGTATATTGACTGGAGCATTACTACACCCATGATGTTATTAGCGTTATGTATCGTTTTGTCCAACGAAATTGGACAAAACATTTATCTTCCCGTATTTTTACTCATTGTTGGACTCAACTATGCCATGTTATACATTGGCTATTTAGGCGAGACGGGCGTTCTAACACGCACCGTCGCAGACATTGCAGGGTTTGTACCGTTCATCGCGATGTTCAGTGTAATATACTACAATTTTGTGCGGCCCAAATATAGTTTCGCCAATAGAGTTTTGTTTGGCATGTATTTGGCCATATGGTCAATGTATGGATTTGTGTATTTGTTGGACGAGAATACCAAAAATATGGCGATGAATTTGTTGGACGCTACAGCCAAATGTTTGGTCGGACTCGGATTATGGGCATATTATGTGCATATCGTGAAAATTTGAATAATTACGCAAACACAAAATCTACAGGCAATTCGCGAATATTTATCTTGTAATGACGCTCAATATTCTTCATCGTGTAAATATCCTGCTTCGTCATAAAATTAATCGCCTTGCCCTTGCGTCCCCAACGACCACTGCGACCTATGCGATGCAAATAAGTATCAACACTTCGCGGCACGTCAAAATTAATCACCACATTCACCTGCTGAATATCGATGCCACGCGCCGTCAAATTAGACGAAATCATCACACGATGAATCCCCTGCCTAAAATCGCGCATAACATTCTCTCTGTCCTGTTTCGACATTCCACTATGAAGCGCACACACTGAAAATCCTTCATCCAACATAGCATTATACAATTCCATCACTCTATTCAAACTATTTGCATAAATAATTGACTGTGATAAAGTGAGCCCATGAAAAATAGACTTCAACATGTCGAATTTATCACGGTCACTATGCATTGCAACATAATATTGCTCTATTCCATCCAGCGTGAGCTCTTCGGGCTTCATTATAATCTTCACTGGGTCACGCATGAATTTTTCCGTCAATCGCAGCACTTGCTCCGACATTGTCGCACTAAATACTGCCGCTTGAGTATCCGCTGGCAACACCTGGAATATATTATATATCTGTTCCTTGAATCCCGGACTCAACATCTCGTCCGCCTCATCCATCACCAACATTTTTAAATTACTTATATCCAATGCACGCCGACGTATCATATCATATATACGCCCCGTGCAACCAATTACAATGTGTGGTGGTGCGCTAGATATTTCGCGAGTATCTTCACTAATATTGGTCCCGCCTACCATGGTTTTAATGCGCAATCCAGTCATGAACTCACCCAATGAACGCATCACGCCATAAACTTGATGAACCAGTTCGTGAGTTGGTAATAATACAAGTGCTTGTGTATAATTCTTTTCTATTTCAATGCGTTGTAATACACTTATTGAAAATGTTCCCGTTTTACCTGTCCCAGATTGTGCTTGACCAATCACATCGTTACCAGATAAAACTGGGACGATTGCCTTTTGTTGTATTTCACTTGGAACCTCAAACCCATAAGAATAAATGCCACGTAAAAGCTCTTCCTTTAAACCCATTGAATCCCATGTTTTATACCTGGGAACTTCTGTTTGCGTTTGCGTTTGCGTTTGTGTTTGTGTTTCTTCTTCTTCTTTATTTATTTCTTGCGACAGCATGAATGAACAAAAATGAAATAAATGTTTGAATATGAATTATGATTAATTATGTTTATATTTATTATTAAATATTTATTATAACCAATTCATTTAAACATTTGTTTATAAACACAACTAACTCATTCAGAAATGGCAAGTATGATAAAGAGATTTCGCATTTCCGATTTCAGTACTATGATTATTCCCCAATTGGATGTCGGAATAGTGAATATTTTGAAATCACTCGAATCTCAACTTGATATTCCTGTGGAACAGCCTGATACATCCGCTAGATTGTCTTCCGTGAGACGTAGTGCTACTTCGCATTCGCATTCGCATTCGCATTCGCATTCACATTCACAAGTTGGTCGCGCACCGCGACGTGGCAAAAATGTCGAGTCTCGCGATATTCCGGATGAGAATTGGGAGGCAATGCGCAATTTCAAAGCCACTAAAATCGAGGCAAAGACGGGTATTGAGAAAGTGATTAATGATATTCGCAGTGTGATTAACAAGTTGAATTCCGCGAAAATCGCACAACAACAAATACAAGTGATTCAATTGGTGCGCGATTATATGGAGAGCGATGTGTGTTCGGAAGAGAATACGGCGCAATTAGTAAGAACCGTGTTTGATGTGGCATCTAGCAATAAAATGTTGGCTCC
>JACCDZ010805802.1_pt1 | contig 73320 bp, 64 predicted proteins | sample 7449551 | NCBI WGS metagenome assembly JACCDZ01 (sample SAMN15323452, study PRJNA562643) | freshwater metagenome | isolation source: river surface water | place: USA:Blue River Watershed | collected 2017-08-18
TGATTTTGAAATTGTGCTATAGCTAATTTCTCTGGTCTCTCGCGCTTAATCCTACGTTTAGGTTTTATTCGCAGATTTAAACATAATTCACAGTAGATTCGATAGATACGCTTATGATTAAAATGTACTTGCAAAACATTGCGAATATACAAATAACATAGTTGGAATCCCCATATCCTATGCTCAGATGTTATCTCCAGCAACAATTTTGCAATACGCTCATTATCATCGTTCAATTTGCTTACATAGTGGTAGGTAGTTTTACTTATGCCAAATAAGCGACAAACATGCCTAATGCTAAAACCATGTCTTGATGCTGCAGCCTTGGCCATCAATTTACGTTGTGATGGCTTTACCACTTTTTTGTAAGTGCCTCCTTAAGTACATCATGATCTAATTGCAATTCAGTATACATTCGTTTTAAGCGGTTATTCTCGGCTTCTAATTGTTTTACCTTTGATAGCATCGATACACCCATCCCGCCATATTTTGCGCGCCATTTATAAAATGTCGCACTGCTAACACCATTACTCCGGCATACTTCAGTAATTGGCATACCATTTTCTGCTAATTTTAAAATAGTTACTATTTGTGATTCGCTAAATTTTGAGCTCTTCATTATTCATTCCCTTTTTATGTTAGTCATTATTGTAAATCTCTCTACTTTAGAATGACATTATTTTTAGGGGGTATTACCAATGCTATGTTCACATACTGTGGACATTTATAATACCCAGCATTCCAGTACAATATTGCACCGCCTATACTACCACAAAAAAACACTGTACTAAATGAGGGAGAGTTTATTCGTAATATAAATAGTAATCAAAATAAATGGAATAAATTTTATAGTTTTACGAGATCTATAAAAGATAATCAGTGTGACAATACGTTGTATACATTGTTAAAAAATCTACAGTAGGGTAGAAACACAATCACCAACTGGATTGCCAGCCAATTATTTTTTTAATCCTTTCTGTATAGAGTAATTTAATCTTTCTATTTATAGAAATACTTTAAGAAGGCATCAATTTAAATGAATAAAAAAATACTTACAATCGGTTCATGTTTTTTAGTGATTTCTTGTTCTAAAAATGAATCGACTTCAATATCAAGCTCTGCTTCTGCCACGGCTATTAATAAAACATCTGCGCCAGTAGCGCCATCGCCAGATATTCAGAATTTAATTCAGCATATTGTTGGCGACATGAGTTTGAAACTTGCAATTGGGGCACTCTCATATGGCACCGATTTTTGTATAAATAATCCTAATTTTAATGAGGCTAAATGCCAACGTGCAAAAGGAAAGTTTTTAGAAAAGCTACAGGATGATTGTTCAAAAATTGGTACAAATTTTTATTTTACTATTGGCACAACTAGTGTTTGGGGTGAATGTAATGTTCCTGTTATTTACCAACTAATGAGTTACACTAAGTCTACTTATGATTATTATGACTATGATGTTATCGTTTTGCTTAAATTTTCTAACGCTTCTATAACAAAAAATCTTTTGCAACAAATGCACTTATATGCAGCAAATTACACTCTGTTAAGTGATGGAGGAAGGAATATGAATAACGCTCAATTTGTAGGTAAAACTATAAAGTTTAAAATTAAATTATCTGACCCAACGAATTATGGTAATTACGATTATTCTATAATACCAAATGTACAATAGTACGATTAAGCAATCTTCGCAATAACAAACATTGGTATAACTTGGAAATTTTACTACACATGGAGTCATCAATACACATTATTAAAATAAAAAAACGTAAAAAACGGAGTTAAAGATATTACTCTAAATTGTGGATTAAAGATCAAAGTGCAATAAAACTAGGTTAGAATTTCATTTTATGGTTACAGATTATATTTTAGCACTAATTTACCCATTAAAGAATTAAGTGCACCACGGAATTGTAACTTTGAACATATAAAGATTAGTTACACAAAGTAACTTTATTCTAAAAACATCTCTAAAGTTACAACTAGATGATAATGTATTAAACTAAATTAGCTAAAAAGTTAAACATCGCAGTTAGTGCAGATAACAACGCAATTACAACTTTTTCAGATTGTTTGTTTTTTCTTCTCATGATACCCTCCTTTCTCTGCACTGGGAGAGCTCACGACCGCTCGGGCTCTAATCAGAAACGGTCAGAACTCAAAGAGCAGACAAGGATTATAAAAAACCAGCCCTTTTACGGTTGGTTTTTTATTTGCTTATTATGCTAAAATAGTATCGTACAAATCATCACTCCTACCCACGCCACAACTAATTTAGCTTTTGCTAATATAACTTGACTTAGCTAGGTAAGTTTGCTATAATGCAACTCTCATACGAGTAAGGAGGCAATAAAATGACAAATCTAGCCCTAAACAATTTACCCGCAGTTTCCAATGGCAGTATTGATGCATATATAAATTATGTAAATAGCATCCCATTACTGACTGAAAAAGAAGAATTTGATTATGCCGAAAAATGGCGCCAACAAGAAGATGTTGAAGCAGCAAAACATTTAGTATTATCTCACTTACGCCTAGTGGTGTCTATTTCACGTAATTACTTAGGTTACGGCTTGCCTTTTGCCGATATCATCCAAGAGGGAACCATCGGCTTAATGAAAGCGGTCAAACGCTTTGATACCAGCCACAAAGTGCGCCTAGTTACCTTTGCGATGCATTGGATCAAAGCTGAAATCAATGATTTCGTGATTAAAAATTGGCGAATTGTCCGCACCGTAACCACTAAAGCGCAACGCAAATTATTTTTTAATTTACGTTCACAACGTGAAGACATCGGTAATTTATCCGATCGTGAAGCATCGAGAATTGCGCTCAATTTAAATGTCAGCAAATCTGATGTGATTGAAATGAATATGCGCTTAACTGGTAGCGACGTGGCATTAATTGGCGATGGCGATTCTGAATCTTCACCGATTGATTGGTTAAGTGATAATAGTAGCAGCCCTGAAAACATGCTTGAACGCAAAGCGCAGGATCACCTACATACGGTAGGCATTACACATGCCTTAGATCAACTGGATGAACGCAGCCGTAGAATTGTGCAAGCTCGCTGGTTATTCGATAGCGAAAACCAATTAACTTTACATGATCTTGCAGCAGAATTTGGTATTTCTGCGGAACGAGTACGCCAAATTGAAGTCAAAGCACTCCAAAAAATGCGTGGCTTCCTTGAGCCACTCACGGCTTAAAGCTCTATTTATTTGAAAAACGTACTTTTAGAAGTACGTTTTTTATTAAATACTACAACTAACTTATTTATACAGAGTGACAGTTGAAGCGGTATTTGAAAATTCAATTTTAAAATCTACGGCTTCCACATCACTCGCAGAACATTTGACCGCTGTATCACCATAAGCATCATCCGTTACATTAACGGTCACAAATTTCCACGCGGCAACCTCACCAATCGGTAATTTATTTACATCATAAAATAAGCACCGATAGTAACCCTGAGCTGGTTTGGTACCGACATTATGAAAATAGCCTTGCGCAACTAACAAATCATTTACGCGCATTGAGGTCATTCTCACCACCTTAACATCGCCCATATTACCAATCACTTGATTTTTAACTTGATTAGTACTACACCCAGCGATAAATAAAGTTCCCAGCCCCAAGGCAGCAATTAAGATTTTTTTCATGGTTTACTTACTCCTAACGTTGTAGATTAAATAAAACTTGATTACCAATCACACGGAACGTTATAACTTGATACGGTTGATTCAAATTAACTACCTGTGTATATGGCATACCATTAACATTGACTGTAAGCGTGTGTTTGCCATAGGCTAAACTCATCCGATTAATATAAATTTTGCTCGGTAATAAAGTCCAAGTACGCTCATCCGCACGATCTAACATCATACCACCAAGACTAGCACCTAAACTCAACAATGTGCCTAAATCACCCCCATTTGCAGAGCATGAGGCCTGTGATAAGCCAATATTACGTACCGCTGCGGCAATATTACGTGCAATCAAATGCGGTGTTTCATCACGGAGTGCCCGTGCTGCCATTAAATCAACATTCACCATCGGCTGTGGTTGAACCAGCGCTTGATCAAGGCTAAATGGATACAACATATTATTATAGCGATCAGGAATTAATTTAGGATAAAAAACATCGATCATATTAATACATGAATTTTGATTATTCGACATATTTAGGTTAATTGGCACGTGAATTTCTTCAGATTTGATTTGCGGAGCATGTCCAGTTTCTTCAACAATCAGCACATCGCTAAAGCCAGCTTTAGGGCGAATGTTTTTGTCAATATTATCAATGCTTTGTTGAATCAATGGATTATTTGGATTAAGTTGTCCAGCTTTAACATAACCAGGGCGCGCTAAACTTGGCTCATTCAGTGCTTCAAAAACAAACCCCGCCAAGTAATGACTAAACGCATTTTGATAGCTATTTTTTAACGCTAATACTTGTGGGCTATTTATATCACTAAAATTATATTTTTGCAAAATTTGTCGTGAGAGATAGCTTTGTTGCTGATCTTGGCTAATGCTTCGAGTTTCTTCAGCTTCTTTACTATAAAGTGCTTGATTGTAGTTTTCGGTGGCTTGCTCAATTTGATACATTTTCTTAATTTCAACGCGCGCATTTTCCCAATTATTTAAATCCAGATGATTCAGCGCATGTTCCGTAGTTAAGAAAGTTCGTTCATAGCCTTTGGGTTGATATTCAATCGCATTATCATTTAACAACATTGAGGTCATCGTGGTAGTTAATTGACCACCAGTACTCACCATCCAACTACTCGCCCATAAATCAATACTCTGTTGGGCTAAACTAAAATTATAATTACTCTGCGTATAATTTTGATTCAAACGCATCAGTTCACCATATTCCATATTATAGAGTGGGTCACCTGTGCTTTCAGCCTTCATCGCCATCGCTAAATTACCGCTATACACATTATTTAACGTAGCGTTACTCGTCTTACTATAAGAACTAAAAGGATTATTTGCGCAAGCACTTAGACCAAGCAGTACCATTGCTCCCAGAAGACTATTCGACACTTTCATTATTTATCTCACCTTATTCCTATATTAAATTCGCCAAACTATGATTGTAGCATATTTAACAATTACTCAGCCCCATCAACGCTAGCGTTCAAGGAGCTGGTTGACACGCGTACCAGCACGCACCTATGTTATAATTAGGCTTATTTTAGTTAAGACAGATCTATGAAACGCTTAAATCTTATCCTGATTGGGTTAATTATCAGTAGTTGTAGCACAAGTAAACTCCCAACCCTCGATATTCCAGCACAGTTTAATTCGGCAACCCAACTCAATCAAAATATTGAAAGTCTACCCTACCTAGCTTGGTGGCAACAACTCCATGATCCACAACTCAACCACTTAATCGAGAGTGGTTTAACTCAAAATAATGATATTCAGATTGCCTATGCTAATTTGGAGCAAGCCCGTGGTCAATTGCGCCAAGTCCAACTTAGCTGGATTCCATTTATCAATCTCTATGCAGGGTTTACACAAAATCCAGCCTTTGGCAATATTGGCACTTTTTACGGGATGTGGCCACAATATACGCTAAATTTAATGCAATTGCCAACTTTACAAAAACAAGCCGAATATAATCTAGCGCTCAATCAAGCCAAAGTATCTGCCTTGCGTTTAACGCTGATTGGGCAAATTAGTTCAAGTTATCTCACTTATTTAGCGCAACAGCAGCAATTAGTCTTACTGAACAATTTACAGAAGGATCTGGTATTATTAACCCAAATTCAACGCCAAGCTTTAGCGGGTGGAATTAGTAGCGCGCAATCGGTTGACTTACTGATGACACAAGAACAGCAAATTGTGGCGCAACAACAGATCGTTAAGAATAATCTGGTAGCAAGTCAAAATGCGCTGCGTTATTTACTCAATGCTAACCCAGGTAAAATTAATGCAGGCAGCAATTTTGCACAACTAAATGAAAGCATGATAAAACCCGGCAATTTACCCGCCACGGTACTTGCTAATCGCCCAGATTTATTAATCGCTGAAATGCAAGTCAAAATTGCCGATGAAGGGATTAATGTTGCAATTAGTAATTTATTTCCCGCCATCCAGTTGGATCGCTTTATGGCAATGCAAAGCACCAATGGAACACTTGCCAATCCCACCACCCCCTTGGCAATGAATGAAGCCTATTTAAACTGGCAAATTACACCAAGTGTCTTTGGGCAAATCGAAGCCAATAACGGCAGCTATAAAGCCGCCAGCTATAATTATATAAAAACCGTACGCCAAATTCTCCGTGATGTTGACAATGATTTTGCAGCCAACAATTATCTTGCGCTAAAACTAAGCGCCGAACGTAACGCTTATCAGCATGCCCAACATGAATTTAATTTGCAACAGGGACTTTATAACGATGGAATTATCCCCTATTCGCAATTAATCAACTCGCGGCTTTTGTTGGATAATTTAGCCTTAAGCATCAATCAAAGTAAATTACAATATTTACTCAGCCAAGTGCTACTTTATCAAGATTTAGCCGGTGGTTATAGCTATAAATCGAATCCAGAGAGCAAAACCACACTTAGCACCAATAAAGTCAATTGAGAACAGTGCCATGAATACACCCAGATTTACCCCCGACAAGTTAATCCGCGCCGCACGGCTAAGTTTAGCTATGTTAATTAGCTTTGTTTATACCGCATACATCGGCGTGTCCGATGGAATTTGGGTTATGATGACCTGTGCGATTGTCTTATTTGATAACCCAACACTCGGTGGAACCATCAATAAAAGCCATTTGCGCTTCTGGGGTACATTTATCGCCGCTGCACTTGCTATGGTATTTATCGTAGGTTTTGCGAACAATGTAATCATCAATTTAATCGCCATTGTGCTCGGGGTATTTCTCGCAACCTATTGGTTTATGGACACTAAACAGGGTTATGCAGGCGGACTAATTACTTGGACATTGCCAATTATCTTGATTAACAATAACAATATTAAAGGTGCTTTTCTACGTTTATTAAACATCTCGATTGGAATTTTAATTTCTTACATTTTGCTGCGCTTTTTTTATCCCGAATATGCACGCAATAAAATGCTCATCTCCATGAAAAATACCATGATTGAACTGCATAAAATGCTCGATGCAATTAATAATCCCGAATTAAATGAGTTGCAAATCCAAAGCGTCTATTTAAAAAATGAAGTCTCCATTTTAAGTCAAATCAATAGCTTTATGCGCTGGCAAGATGAAGCTAAAACCGAAACTAAAGGTCATCCAGAATATGTTGACTCAGCGGTTAAAGCCTATTTACATGTGCGCCGACTCTATCGTTTGCTAAGCGTCATAATTTTCCATTTTGACTGTAATAAGATTCGCCACAACCAGAATATTCAACATAAATTTAGCGTCATTTCACAGCAAATGGAGCTAATTATTCAAGCTTTAGACAAAAATTATTCAAACTACTACCTGCCTGAAAATTTAATTATTCCCGAGCATTATTCACTTACACTGGATAAAGATGAGTACATTCATCATCAAGCACTCTCGACTTTAACCATTAGCGAAATTATTCATGAAGAAATCAACGGCGTGATTGGCAATTTAGTGATTTTTTTCCAAAGTCGCAAAGCCAACAACTATTATTAATTCCGATTAGGCACAATATAAACATAAGCGCTGGAACCCACACTTAATGGATAGTCTTTATGATCATAATCAGTAATCCGAATTTGCACTGGTAGCCGTTGCGGCAACATTACCCAGTTATTTTCATTCTCAGTTACGGTCTGAATCTGGGTTTTAACTGCGGTTACTTGACGATTGGCTGCCCAAGTATTTCCAACAACTACCCCATGATAAACTTTATTAAACAAAAACATCCGCGGGAAAATCAACACCTTAGCTCCAGCACGCACATCACGTAAATCAATCTCATTAAAATTAGCCTGAATATACATGGCTGAGGTATCAATAAAAGAAAATAATGGCTGATGTTGCGTAATTGGCGTGCCGTTAGTCAAATACATATTATCTACCACACCATCCGCATAAGCACGCACGACAGTCAAATTTAAATTAATTTGCGCATTATTCATCGCGGCTTGTAACGCCAAAACTTTCTGTTGTTGCTGCTTAATTTGTTCATCATCAACGTTTAATTGAAACTGCAAAGCTTTTACGCTATTTGCCAAAGATTTGCGCTCATAGTCAAATTTCTGAATATCTAATGTCGCCACAGCTTGACTTACGCCTTGCTTGCTTTTTAAGCCATATTCATAATTAACTTTATTATAATTTTCTTCGGCTGCCGCAAGTAAGGCTGCATTTTTCTTGGTTTGCTGCTTAATTACTTCAATTGCAGACTTCGCTTCCTGATAATTGGCCTTAGCCTGCTCATAGCTTTGAATATAGGGTTCCTGATAAACAGTAAATAAAGCTTGACCCTTTTTGACATCTTGTCCATTAGTTACCGCAATATCAGTAATAAACCCAGAAACATCTGCGGCAACAGGCATAATGTTCGCAACCACAAAGGCATTATTGGTAAATGGAAAGAGGTATGAGAAAAAATAAATAATTCCAGCTAAGAGAATAATTGAAAAAACTAAGAAGGGAAAATTATTTAATTTCTTAATAAAATTTGTTTTCATCGGTATAAATTTTCTGAATTCTGAAGACTGTTTGCTTAAATAAATTCACAATTAAACTATAGTCATCACTCAAATAGAACAAATAAGCAAATAGTTCAAAGTGTTAGCAATTTAAAACAAGGTTAACTATAATTGAATAAAATCTGTATGGCAAAATAAATTAAAAAACCTCACTCAAAAACTGAGCAAGGTTGTTATCAAGAATAAAATTAGTGTTGTAACAGCGATTCGCTAAACGCCAATGGCAACATCGTATAAACCCCATTCACGACATGAATTTTACCAGTTTGTCCAGCCATAATTACGCGCATTGGTTTACCACCTTTATCCTCAGCTTCCAACAGTAATTGGCGACATTTGCCACATGGCGTAATCGGAAAATCACTAGTAGTATCTGGATTCATATTTTTAAAGGTAACCGCAATAGTTTCAATCGTAAATTCACGATACACCGAATGTAGATGGAGCAACAAATTTTGTTCCGCACAGGTAATAATTGAAGTATTTTCTTTATTACTACTGCTAACAATGCTGCCATCGGCTAAACGCGCGGCTGTACCCACATTAAAATGAGAAAACTGAGGTGACGCATGCGTAACCGCAACTAAAGCCGCATCTAATACCGCACGATCACTCGCATTAAGTTCATCTTTGGATGCATATTCTTCATAAGTAAATTGAATAGTTTTTTGCATAAATTTCTCCAAATAAAATAAAAAACTAAATTAAATATCCACATTCTTTGCACGCAGGGCATTACTTTCAATGAAATTACGTCGCGGCTCAACTTCATCACCCATCAAGGTACTAAAGATATGATCCGCTGCAATGGCATCTTCAACCGTTACGCGCATCAAACGACGCACCGCAGGATCCATTGTAGTTTCCCACAACTGCGAAGCATTCATCTCTCCCAGACCTTTGTAGCGCTGCACGTTCATGCCTTTTTTAACTTCATTCATCATCCACTCGAGACCTTCGCTGAAAGTTGCAACTTGTTTGCTCGTTTCACCACGACACGCTAAGAGGTTCGCACCACTAATTGCTTCGACTAATTCGCCTGCTTTTGAAATTCGCGAATAATCACCACTTTCAAGGAAGTAACTATCTAAATTAGTAATAATGTAATTACCGTGCTCAATGCGGACGATTTTTAAACGATAACTTTGTTTAACATCATCAAATAACACTTCAAATTTAACCTTAAATGCCGCTAGCGCCACACTTAAAATCTCAACGGCTTCATTAGCTGAATCTTGCGTGGCTAAATTTAAACGTTTGACACGCAAGAGCGCTTCCAAAATTTGACGATCCATAAAACGACTATGTGAATCAATTACTTGCTTAGCCTTTAGAAAAACTTTTGCCAAATCAATCAACGCATTTTTCTCAATTAGCGTAACACCATCGGCACTAAAGCGCGCATTAGTTAAGGCTAATTCTAACAAATACTGATCCATTTCTTCTTGATCTTTAACATAACGCTCATTTTTACCTTGCTTAATTTTAAACAACGGTGGCTGAGCAATATAAATATGTCCACGTTCAACTAGTTCTGGCATTTGACGATAGAAGAAGGTCAATAATAGCGTCCGAATATGCGCACCATCGACGTCGGCATCGGTCATGATAATGATACGGTGATAACGCAATTTATCAACATTATATTCATCTTTACCAATTCCAGTTCCCAGCGCAGTAATTAATGTCACCACTTCTTGCGAAGACAACATCTTATCGAAGCGCGCTTTTTCAACATTTAAAATTTTACCTTTCAGTGGTAAAATGGCTTGATTTTTACGATCGCGCCCTTGCTTAGCGGAACCGCCAGCCGAGTCCCCTTCGACTAAGTACAATTCACTATTCGCAGGATCTTTTTCTTGGCAATCCGCCAATTTACCAGGCAAACCTAAACCATCCAAGACACCTTTACGACGGGTAAATTCACGCGCTTTACGGGCTGCTTCACGCGCCCGCGCGGCTTCCACAATCTTAGCGCAAATAATTTTGGCATCAATTGGATTTTCTAATAAATAGCTTTTTAAACCCTCATTTACCAATTCTTGAACTACTGGTGAAATTTCTGAAGAAACTAATTTATCTTTAGTTTGTGATGAGAACTTAGGATCGGGTAATTTAACCGACAAGACACAGACTAAACCCTCACGCATATCATCACCAGTAGTGGTAACTTTAGCTTTTTTGGCTAATTCATGTTCTTCAATATATTGATTTAAGGTCCGCGTCATTACCGCACGTAAGGCTGATAAATGCGAACCACCATCACGCTGTGGAATGTTATTAGTAAAACATTGAATTGTTTCTGAATATGAGTCGTTCCATTGCATCGCAACTTCAACACCCATGCCATTTTTTTCACTATTGCAATGAAAAATTTTCTGATGTAGCACGGTTTTACTACGATTCATGTATGCCACAAAACCTGCCACGCCACCAGAAAAAGCAAAATTCTCTTCTTTGCCATTGACTAAATCCGACAAGACAATATTTACGCCATTATTTAAAAAGGATAATTCACGAATCCGTTTAGCTAAAATATCATAATGGAATTCAATCAAACCAAAGGTTTCTACGCTTGCCATAAATTGAACTTTAGTTCCTTTTTTACCTTTTGGTGCGGGACCCATTTCTTTAAGTGGCGCAACTGCATCACCATGACGAAACTCCATCCAATACTCTTTACCATCGCGCCAAATAGTTAAACGCAACCAGTCCGACAAGGCATTAACCACTGACACACCCACGCCATGCAAACCACCAGATATTTTGTAAGAATTACTATCAAATTTACCACCAGCATGCAAAACGGTCATAATGACTTCAGCCGCAGAACGCCCCTCTTCCTGATGAATATCAGTTGGGATCCCACGTCCATTATCCTCAATCGAAATTGAGTTATCTTCATGAATTGTGACCCGAATAGCATTACAATGCCCAGCTAAGGCCTCATCAATCCCATTATCTAGAACCTCAAACACCATGTGGTGCAAACCAGTACCATCCTGAGTATCACCGATATACATGCCCGGGCGCTTACGTACCGCATCCAGACCCTTTAATACCTTAATACTTGTACTATCATAATTTTGGAGATTTGTATCTGTCATATATAATCCTATTCTTCAATCACTTGGCTTATTTATTACCCAATAATCTGTTATTGCATTAGCAAAATATTACGCCCGTAGCGGCATAATTACATATTTAAAATCAACTTCACCTGGTACAGTTACCAGTACACTGCGTTGATTGTCAAAGAATGCCCATTGTAAATTCTCATCGCTGCTATTATTCAACACATCCAGAATATAGCTAATATTAAAATTCAGGCGTAATTCAGCATCTTGACCATATTGAATCACCAGCTCATCACGTGAGTCTTCCTGCTCTTCATTACGACAACTAATTGTCAATAAATTTGGTTTCAACTCCAGCATGAGCGTTTTTAATTTATCAATACCAATTACCGCAACCCGTTGTACCGCACGTAAAAATTCTTCACGACTAATTAAACATAATTTATCATTGGTAAGTGGAATTACACGTTCATAATCAGGATATTTGCCATCAATAACTTTGCTAATAAATTGCTTATTCAAAGTTTCAAAACAGACTTGATTTGGATATAATTTAATCGTCACCAATTCATCACTATCTTCTAATAAACGATGAATTTCAAGCATGGTTTTACGCGGAAGAATTACACTTGCATCTGCAACAATTGAGTCTAAGGCTAAATTTACGTAGCTTAAACGATGGGCATCGGTCGCCACAAAACGCAATTGATTATTCTTAATTTCAAGTAACATTCCATTTAAAAACACGCGCGTATCATTCGCTGCCATTGAATATTGGACTTTACCAACTAACTCGCGTAATTTACTTTGACTGAGCTGAAATTCACCCACGCAAGCATCATTCAAAGTCAATAACGGATAATGTTCTGCTGGCAATGATTGTAAGGTAAATTTAGTCCGCCCAGCTTTAACAATAACTTTGCTATCGCTCACATCCAAACTAACCTCGCCATCAGGCAAAGCTTTTAAAACATCTTGCAATTTTTTGGCTGGCAAAGTAATCGCAAAATCATCACCCTCAATCCCACCATTAATCTGTAAGGTTGCCTGAATTTCCATGTCATTCGCAATTACCGTGACTACATCCGCGGTTTTCTTCAAATAGACATTGGATAAAATCGGCATAGTTTGTTTTTTTTCGACAAACCCAGTAGTTTGAGTTAACGGCTTTAACAGCGTGTCCCGTTGAAATTTAATTAACATAGTTGACCCCAATAACTAATTTTGTAACATTTGAATTAAAAGTTTATAATCGCGTTCCATCTTCTCATCTTTAGTGCGCATCTCGGTAATCGTCCGTTGTGCATGGAGTACCGTTGTATGATCACGTCCACCAAAAGCTGCGCCAATTGCAGGCAAACTATAATCGGTTAACTCTTTGCAAATCGTCATCGCAATTTGGCGCGGACGCGCAATTAACTGCGTGCGTTTACTGGATAATAGTTCAGAGATTTTCAATTTATAGAAATCACAAACGGTTTTCTGGATATCTTCAACCGAGACCGTGCGGGACTCACCAGCAATAATATCCATTAAAGCTTCTTTAGCTAATGCGACACTTAAACCTTTGGACGAAAATTTAGCTTGATAAACCACTTTATTTAAAGCACCTTCCAGCTCACGTACATTCGATTTGATATTTTGGGCAATAAAAAATGCCACATCATCATCCAAGGTAATTTTATTCCTTAAGGCTTTATTTTTCAAAATCGCCACCCGCATTTCTAGTTCTGGCGGCTGAATTTCCACCGTTAAACCTGAGGCAAAGCGCGAAATTAAGCGATCATTCAATTTACCGATATTCTTAGGATAGGTATCACAGGTCATAATAACCTGTTTACCTTTTTCAAGTAAATTATTAAAGGTGTAAAAAAACTCTTCTTGGGTTTTAGTTTTATCGCCAGCAATAAATTGAATATCATCCATCAAAAGCAAATCTAAATTATTATAGTATTTTTTCAAAGCATCAAAGCCATTACTCATTGAAGCGCGCACCACATCTTGAATGTAGTCATTGGCATGTAAATAACGAATTTTCGCATTCGGATTTTTCTTATGCACCTCATTACCAATGGCCTGCATCAAATGAGTTTTACCCAGACCAACTCCACCATAAATAAACAATGGGTTATGATTGCGATTACCTGGTTCTTGTGTAATGTGCATCCCAATAGCATAAGCAATTTGATTGGAATTACCCCGCACTAAACTATCAAAAGTAAAATCTTTATTTAATTTTGTTGACTGATGGAGTTGGGCTAAAACTTCCTTATCTTGTTTAGCTTTACTAATCGGCTTATTGGCACGCACAATTGGAGCAGATTGACTCAATGGAGTCACCGAATCACCAGCGGACGGCGCTGCAGCAGGTGTGCTATCGCGTTGTAAATTCAAGGTTGATGCGACATTCGAAACCACTAAATCTACTGCAACCCCACCAGTTAACTCATTGAGTACACTGCTAACCTTGGCCCAATATTTTTTATTGACAAAGTCATGAATCAAGCGATTACTTGCGACAATTTCCAATTTACCAGCATTAATTTGTGGTTGTAAGGTTTTAAGCCAGGTGTTAAATTCGGTCTCGCTAACAATACCTTGTTCTTTTACCAACATAAGGCACTGTTGCCAGACTATTTCGAGTTCGGTCATAGTAGTTTGTTTTATTCCTAAGCTGAAATTTTTTGAGAGTATTACTGCGTTATTTTACCAGAAAACACCTCGGCAGATAGGATTATTCCAAGGTATAAAAAAACCCACAAGAAACAAAATCTTGCGGGTTGCTAACTTTAATTAAAGCTAATTATTTGGCACTAGCTTTTTTAGTCGCTTTTACCGTAGCGCTAGCTGCATTATTAATGCTGCTATTAGCAAATTCATTGACTTGGGATGCAACTTTATTCAAGGCATCTAAGGCTTGGTTAGAGTTTTTAATCCATGTTTTTAACGAGCCACTCGCAGCTTCTGCACCAGTTGGATTATATTTAGCCATGCCGTCAACTGAATCTAAAGCCGCTTGTTGAAGGTTTTGTACATTACCCTCAGTAACTTGACTAAGTTTAGCTTGAACTTCGCTCACCACATCAAAAACATCGCGCGCTGAGGCAACATTTTTTTCAACCGCTTGAGACGCCATTGTATTAACTCGTGCCATTAATTCCTTAGGATCAGTGATGCCAGCTAACTCTTTAATTGCTTGAGTTGTTTCTGCTAACATTTGACGTGAAGTTTCTAATTGAATATGAGTTAATTTTTCAATACTATGAATTGACGTAGTCACTAAATCCATTGCCACATCGATGGCTTTTTGAGTTTCAACTTTAATTTGATCATTCGCTTTAAACATTTTTATTCTCCTAAATAAAATATTAAATCAGATAGTAGCCCCAAATTATGCTATAATTATTTATAGGTGGTTTTACTACCCTGCAATTTCTTACAGACATAATTATGGTGCATTGCACCATAAGTTGTCAAGTATATTTTTATTTCATTTCAATTTCAACTTTTCGGTTAGGTCCTTATGAAGAAACCAACAGAACTTAGACTTATTAAAAAATATCAAAATCGCCGCCTCTATGACACGGCAACTAGTACGTATATTATTTTAGAAGATATCAAGCAAATGGTTATGGATGGTGACATAATTCAAGTCCTGGATGTAAAATCTGAGATCGATGTCACTCGCAGTGTTTTGTTGCAAATAATTCTCGATGAAGAAGTTAATGCAACGCCAATTTTTTCAAATGACTTCTTATTTCAAATAATTCGCTTTTATGGCAAGGCATTTCAGCCAGCCGTTAGCCCATTTTTGGAACAAGGCATGGATCTTCTGCGCCAAACCCAAAAACGCTTTTACTCACAACTTAAGGCTACCCACCCAAAGGAGTCTATTCCGTCGAGTCTTGAATTATGGAAAGAATTTTGGAGTGAGCGTGGACCAAATGTCCAACAAAATATCTTTGAATACTTGACGGCTAGCACAACTAACTTCTTACAGGTGCAAGAGCAAGTTAAAGATCAATTTCAAACTCATGCTGAGAGCTTAATGAGCATGATTAAATTTCCATTTAGCACAACAAAAGGATCTAAATAATTTATGGCTACAATTGGTTTTATTTCTTTGGGCTGCCCCAAAGCCTTGGTTGACTCTGAAATTATTTTAACGCATTTAAAAGCCGCAGGCTACAACGTTGTAAGCAGTTATAATGAAGCGGATTTAGTCGTTGTCAACACCTGTGGTTTTATTGATAGTGCCGTTGAAGAATCCTTAGCCGCAATTGGTGAAGCACTTAACGAAAATGGTAAAGTGATCGTAACTGGCTGCCTGGGTGCTAAAGAAGGGGTAATTGAAACTGCATACCCGAATGTACTTGGCGTAACTGGTCCACATGCCACTCAAGAAGTTTTAAATCTAATTCATCAATATGTACCACGACCGCATGATCCATTTACGGATTTAGTTCCACCACAAGGAGTTAAATTAACCCCTAAACATTATGCCTATCTCAAAATTTCCGAAGGTTGTAACAACACCTGTTCATTCTGTATTATCCCGAGTATGCGCGGCAAACTGGATTCTTATCCAATTGGCGAGGTTTTATCTCAAGCAGAAAAACTGGTTCAAGCTGGCGTTAAAGAACTGTTGGTCGTGTCCCAAGATACCGCCGCCTATGGCAGTGATCAAAAATACCTCACTGGATTTCATAATGGTCGCCCAGTTAAAACCAAATTTCTCGATTTATGCCAAGAACTAGCTAAACTTGACGTATGGGTACGCCTACATTATGTTTATCCATATCCACATATTGATGATGTAATTCCACTAATGGCAGCTGGTAAAATTCTACCCTATTTGGACATTCCATTCCAACATGCTAGTCCACGCATCTTAAAAGCCATGAAACGTCCTGGTAATGTTGCAGGACTCCTCGAGCGTATTGCCAATTGGCGCCAACTATGCCCAGATCTCGCCATCCGAAGTACTTTTATCGTAGGTTTTCCAGGTGAAACCGAAGCAGATTTTCAAATGCTCTTAGATTTCTTGAGTGTGGCTCAATTAGAAAAAGTCGGTTGCTTTAAATATTCAGATGTTGATGGCGCTGATGCGCATCAATTAAGCGAACATATTCCTGAAGCTCTAAAAGAAGAACGTTACCACCGCTTCATGCAGCATCAACAAGCAATTAGTTTAGCTAAATTGAATGCCAAAATTGGCACTAATCTGACGATGATCGTGGATGAAGTTAATCGCAAATTTGTGATTGGGCGTAGCAAATATGATGCCCCTGAAATTGATGGATTAATTTATATTAAAAACATGGGACAATATGATCAAATTCAAGTAGGCGATATTCTTGAAGTTCAAATTATCGCCAGCAAAGATTATGATCTTTATGCTAAACCCATATTACAAGCTTAATCTAATCCCCAATTTGAACTAAAACCATTCGCAGTTGTTAATCTGGCATACTGATATTAGTGTTATTTTAAAATCTTAAAACTAATCATAAATTTAACAGTGCGTCATAAATAACTACTATTTTAAATAAGAAAAGCTAGGAAATGATTCCTAGCTTTTCTTATTTGCTATACTGAACGATTAAGGTTATTTCTCTCGCGCCATTTACTAAATAAATCAAAAATAGTTTGATGATTGGTTATAATATCAATACATGAACCAACATAACTTAATAAGTTACCAAAAGTTCCAGCACTCAACACTACCGCTAAAATTTTAAACAGCCAATGCCGTCCAAAAGCGGTACCCAGCACAGCGATATTTGAGAAGTGTCCTGATTCTATACCATAAATAGCAACAATCGCTCCACCAAAAACACCAAACAAGATGGCTAGATCACGATTATTTAAATGACGAATGCGTTTATGTAATTTAGGTTGAGGATATTTGGTGTAAATTGAGCTCATGAGAAACCTACTTTATAAAGTGATACTAATAAAACAGCAAAGTTAGCGATTGTACCAATATGCGTAACACTTAGCATGGTATTTTCACAACTCAGAACAACTGATTTAGTATTATTTAGGTAGGAGTCATTAGCAAATGCGGTTATATGGCGAACTCCATCGCCGAACCAGTATTATACCTGAGACTCCATAACTATTTCAATTATTTTTGCAGATCGCGTAACTCACGCTTTAAAATTTTACCCGTCGCATTGCGTGGCAATTTATCCAGAAAATAAATCTTGCGCGGCTGTTTAAACGGCGCCAACAACGGTTTAAGAAACTCTTTAAATTCACGCTCCGTTGCACTTTCACCATCTTTCAGCTCGATATACGCAATAGGTGTTTCATTTTCTTCGATGTCTTTTAAGCCAACCACCGCACAAGCATTGACCTTCTCATGGGTATAAATAAACTCTTCAATTTCCCGTGGATAAATATTCATACCTTTATTAATAATCAAATCTTTCTTACGATCAACAATGTAGATAAATCCACTTTCATCAACATAGCCAATATCACCTGTTTTAAACCAATCGCCAACCAAAACCTCAGCGCTATCTTCAGGGCGATTAAAGTAGCCTTGCATCACACAATCACCCTTAACCCACAGTTCACCAACTTCACCGCGCGGTAATTGCAACATATCCTCACCAAATGCTTCCAAAACAAAACTTGGCAATGGACGCCCAACCGAACCGAATTTATTTGCCCACGGTTGATTTAATGACACCCCAGAAGCACATTCACTCAGTCCATACCCCTGTAACAGCTGTCCACGTTTAAAATTAGCACTAAAACGCTGAATAACATCCTCAGACAATGGCGCTGCACCCGATACCCAACCCCGTACATTATGAAACCAATGAAAATACCATGGTAGTTTGGCGCGCGCCATCGCACTAAATATATCTGGCACACCTGCAAAATAACGACAGCGATGAATTAAAACTAATTTAAGTAGATTTTTAAAATCTTTCTTGGTGCTGATTGAGCGCACTACTACCACACCACTATTCGAGGCAAGAGGTAAAAGCAAGGTTACCGCTAAAGTAAAGGCGTGAAACATCGGTAAATAGCAAATGAATCGAGCTTGACCAGATTTAATCTGAAAATGCTCCAATGCGCCATACACAATCGATAACAAATTACGATAGCTTAACATCGCTCCCTTAGGCTTGCCAGTTGTTCCAGAAGTGTAAATTAAAACAGCCAAATCATCCAATAATCGATTGGCCTTAAAATCACGCCGTGCCGAATAACCAACAAATATTTTGGCATAATCCAAATTAGTTTCATTTTCAAGTGGTAATCCATCCACCCAAATAATTTTTTCAACATTAGTTTTAATCATTAAATCACGAACTTCGTCAGAATATTTAGCCGAGGCAAATAATAATTTAGTTTGCGAATCATTAATTACATAGACTAATTCATCATGTTTCAAGAAGTTATTCACTGGTACGGCTACCGCACCAACTTTACTAATGGCAAATAAATTAACCACAAATTGCCACGAATTGCTCATAACCAAGGCGACTTTATCACCTTGCTTGATCTCTAAATCACACAAATATGCCGCAACTTTATCAACTCGGCGTACCAATTCATCATTCGAAATTTTTATATCGTCTTCAAACAGCGCAATTCTACGTGGTGAGCGCTCAGCATTCTGTTGAATAATTTGATAAAAGTTATTCACTGGATAATTTATCGCCATCGTGGACTACCTTTCAATAAACTTAACTATTTTGAATAAAAACTAAACGTTTAATTATAACTAAAATTTAACTCATCATGTGGAGTTTTGCTCACTAATCTAACGAATTAAACCGCTTTCATAATTGATTAATGTCAATTTCACCAACATTATTAAAAATATAATTTGGTCGATAGGGAAATTCACGTAAACTTTCACGCGAAGAAACACCTGATAAAACTAATGCCGTTTTCATGCCAACTTCCATTCCACCCACAATATCAGTATCCATCCGATCACCAATCATCAACGTATCTGCTGCGCGAGTACCTAATTTACATTTAGCAATCGTAAAAATCAAAGCATTAGGTTTACCAATTACATAAGCGGATTTACCCGTTGCTCGTTCAATTGGTGCTAATAGTGCACCACAGGCTGGTTCAACGCCATCCTCAATTGGATCAACTAAATCTGGATTGGTCGCAATTAGCTTCGCTCCATTATTGACTAAACGAACTGCTTTTTTTATCATTTCAAAATTATAACTCGAGGTTTTACCAACCACAACATAGTCAGGATTCGTTTCTGAAATAGAAAAGCCAACGTTATATAATTCATTAATCAATCCACCACCACCAATCACATAAGCAGTTCCACGCGGTTGTTGTTGATGTAAAAACGCAGCCGTTGCCATCGAGGCAGTAATAAAATTCTCTTCTTCAATTCCGCGCAAACCCAGACCTTCAAGTTTACGTTTTAAATCCAGCGGTGTTTGCTCTGCATTGTTGGTCAAAAATAAAAATTTTGTCTCAGTATCTCGAAGATGCTGAATAAAATTTTGCACCCCAGGTATTAACTCATTCCCGCGATAAATCACCCCATCCATATCTGATAATATTCCTAATTTACCCATAATCACCTCCTTTTAAATTCAGATTAACATATAAAACGCCACCAAATGGCAGCGTTTCAATTTAATTTAATCACTCATCATGAAAAATATTACTTAACCATGAAGTTGACGCTTATCACATGCCAAAGCGGCTTCATGCGTTACTTCAGACAATGATGGATGCGCATGGATAATGCGGGCTAAATCCTCACTGCTGGCCATAAATTCCATTGCAACGACTGCCTCGCTAATTAATTCAGAGACAAATGGTCCAACCATGTGCACACCAAGAATGCGATCAGTTTCTTCATCCGCCAACACTTTGACAAATCCAACGCTATTACCTAGACCCAAAGCGCGTCCATTTGCCATAAACGAAGAAACACCTTTTTTAAATTTAACCCCTTCAGCAACTAATTGTTGTTCGGTCTTACCCACCCAAGCCAATTCTGGATTGGTATAAATCACCCACGGCACAGTATTAAAATCAAAATGTGGATGTTGTCCCGCCATTCGTTCGGCAACAATCACCCCTTCTTCAGAAGCTTTATGAGCCAACATTGGACCACGCACAACATCACCAATCGCCCAAACATTCGGCAAATTCGTCCGACAATCCGCATCGACTACCACAAAACCTCGTTCATCTAATTTAAGTCCAACCGCATCGACATTTAAGCCATTGGTATTTGGCACCCGTCCGATTGACACCAATAATTTATCGGCAACTAAACTAAATTGTTCGCCATTATGCTCGTAATTAATCGTAACATTCTTATCGGCATTAACAATCTCACCAATCTTAACGCTATTTTTAATCAATAAACCTTGCTTAATCAAATTCTTATGCAATTCTTTAGAGGCTTGCTCATCGGCAACTGGCAAAAATTTATCGGCAACTTCAAGCACGGTTACTTTTGCGCCAACTCTTGACCACACGCTACCCATTTCAAGTCCAATTACTCCAGCACCAATCACACACAATTCTTTTGGTGTCGCAGTTAAATCTAATGCGCCCTCATTATCCAAAATATTTAGATTATCGGTAGCAATTTGCGGTAAATGACGTGAGTTGGAGCCAGTTGCAACAATCACCTGCGTCGCGCTAATTTCTTGTTGCGCACCTTTATCATCAATACTCAGAATATATTTGCCACCCTCAGCCGTTTTAAAACTCGCCCAGCCATGAATTTCAGTAATTTTATTTTTCTTAAACAAAAAAGAAATCCCATTCGCGTTTTTGCTCACAATATCTTCTTTACGCGCTAACATTTTTTTAATATCAATTTGTGGATTATCACAACTAATTCCGTGCTCGGCAAAACTATGGGTTAACTCGGCATAATTTTCCGAAGACTGTAATAACGCTTTTGAAGGAATACAGCCAACATTCAAGCAAGTTCCGCCCAAAGAATATTTACCATTGCGCACATAGCCATCAACACAAGCAGTTTTAAAACCTAATTGCGCCGCACGGATTGCCGCTACATAACCACCAGGTCCACCACCGATTACCACAACATCAAAATTTTGCATAATTACTTCCTAATCTAGATTATTAAATTTCGTCACTAAAAATACGTACACTGCAATCCGCCGTAATAGAAGTCGCTGGATCCTGGACATATTTATTAAAAAACTCACTAATATATGATTGAGCACAATGAGCGTCAAAATCTTCAATTGATGCCCACTCTTCATTGAACATAATTGAAAATTTTGATTGGGTTGGTGCTTGAGGATGAGTGATTTGACGTGTTACTCGATAACGCAAACAACCATTTTCGCGTAAAGTTAACGGCTCCAAACTCATTAATTGTTCAAATAACTCTTGTTCGTGTCCTGCAGCAGGTGCAAACTCAGCAATGCAATAGATTTTTTTTGACATTTTTACTTCCTTAAATAGCCTATAATCAATAAAATTAAGCAAAATTATAGCACATTTATCTGACTATTTAGCTTGATCACAACTTAAATCGCCACTATCGGTGTCGGAACTAACCGAACTACCAGTTTTACAATTATCATAAAATAAAAACTGCGAAAAATAGCTTCCCGACCACGTTTTGCACTGCGCCCGTAAAACATTCATTGACAACGTAGCTGCTTTAACTTTGCAATTTTCACGCCACTGACCAGCGGGTAAACCATCTTTTTCAGGTTTTGCTTTATTTACCGTACAACTCAAACTACCATTCTGATTATGAACCAAAGGATTAGTCTGACAAGTGGCTAAATCAATCGCGGCTGGAATAAACTGCCCTTGATCATTGCGACACTTGGCAATTAACATCGTTCCATTGATACTAGCTGAATCTGTTTTACAACTTACCACCCAATCACCGCCAGGAAATTGTGTTGCACTTCGATTATCGGGTGCAGCTTTTGGCGTAACACAGACTAAATTGCCGTTATCATTATCCACCAATGAATCGGTTTGGCAATTTTGTTGATAATTCAGCTTACTAATATTCTGTAATACACCGCCATTTTTCGCACACGATGAAGTTAGTACACCTTTGAAATAACTGGCACTACTCACACTGCAGGATTTTTGCCATGAACCATTCGGTAAATTATCCGCAAATCCACACAGAGGCAAACTTAGAACTAAAATTAATTTCTTCATTGCAGCTAGCCTAATTACCGTTCGGTACCAGCTACGGTTAAGCCAAAACTTTGCATAACGCGGGCCACTTCAATTTCATCTAGCTCATAATAATTACCACGTTTTAGGCGCGGTGGTAAATCAATTGGTCCAAAGCGGGTCCGCATCAAACGACTCACCGTAATTTCAAAATGCTCAAACATCCGACGTACTTCGCGATTGCGACCTTCCATGAGTAAAACTTTATACCAGTGATTTTTTGAATCACTATCTTGTAATTCAAGTTTATAAATATCTTTAAATTTAGCTACACCATCATCTAAAGTAATTCCAGTTTTAATTTCGCGCACTTGCTCAACTGTCAATGGATCACCATAAATCCGTACCGCATATTCACGTTCAACTTCATAACGTGGATGAGTAAAATGATTGGCTAATTCACCTGAAGTGGTAAAAATTAATAAACCACAGGTGTTATAATCCAAGCGCCCAATTGCGGTAAAACGCTTATTAACTAACAATGGAATTTTATCGTAAACCGTTGCTCGCCCTTGTGGATCACTACGTGAAACCAATTCGCCCTCGGGTTTATGATAAATAATAATGCGCGCTAAGCGATCCTGCCATTTAATTCGCACAGGACGGCCCAAGACTTCCACACGATCATGTTCAACTAATTGTTGACCAAGTTCGGCTAAACGTCCATTCACCAAAACTTTGCCTTGACTAATTAAATTATCACATTCACGGCGTGAACCAACCCCTGACATTGCCAAAGCTTTGGAAATACGCTCGCTATGTCCTTCTTTAGGATCAACGCGTTCTTCACGAATCCGTTGAGCGGTAATTTTTTCTTGTTGATTTTGACGAATTAATTTAACCCGCTTCGCCGTGCGTGGTTCATTATTGGCAACAAAGCGTTCATTTGAATTTTGCGGGCGATTATTATCTGGATGGGCAACTCCAGCCACAGTTCGTGGTCGATTTTCGGTAGTTTTACGTTGAGGTTTAACGGTTTTTTTAGCTGGCTTTTCCGAGCTAACCATCATTTCTTTAAGCTTTTGCTTTATATTAAATTTCACTGAATATTCTTTCTCTTAGAGTTTACTGGCATTATTATACCTTACTCAGCCAAATAAACGCTAAATCAAAAATTAACCTAGTTAAATTCGTGCTGAAATTAATCAACAAATAGCTCTAACCACATTATTGTTCAGGCTAAAATTGTGCTTCAAGCTATAATTACGTTTATCAACCACCACGACAGAATAACTAGCAATTTGAAGGAACATCCTATGAACAGCTCAATTGGTCACTTTTACCGCGACAAGATGTCTGTTTTCCGCGTTTATGCACCACTTTTAGAACAATTAGACTTAAATTTAATTGAACAATACCAATTAATTCCAATGCATAAAGATGAATTAGGTTACTGGGAATGTAGCGTTCCAGCTTTAACCGATGGATGTCGTTATATGTTACGCGTCAATGGCAAAGACTATCCCGACCCAGCCTCACGCAGTCAACCCGATGGCGTGCATCAAGCCTCTGCTGTCGTGGCTAACTATGTAACCACACTTGATCCAAATTGGCGCGGAATTAAAATCGATAACGCAATTATTTATGAGCTACACCTCGGCACATTTACTCCTGAAGGTAATTTGATGGCGTTAACTGCGCGACTGGACTATTTGCAGAATTTAGGCATTAATGTCATTGAATTACTACCGCTAAATGCTTTTCCCGGTCAACGCAATTGGGGCTATGATGGGGTTTATCAATTTGCGCTACAAAGTAGTTATGGCACATTACAAGATCTACAGGAGTTAATTAACCAAGCACATAGGCGTGGAATTGCGGTCATTTTGGATGTAGTTTACAATCATTTTGGTCCAGAGGGTAATTATTCGGCAGTGTTTGCGCCATTTACGGTACAGGCAGAAACACCGTGGGGCGCCGCAATTAATTTTGATCAAGCTTATTCGTGGGGAATTCGTGAATTTTTCCTCGCCAATGTGCGTTTCTGGCTCGAGGAGGTTAAATTTGATGGTTTTCGGATGGATGCGGTAGCCTGTATTTACGACAATAGTTCTGAGCATATTTTACGCGAAATCGTTGATTTGGCTAAAGCAATTGGCAAAACGCAGAATCGTGAAATAATTATGATTGCTGAACATTTAAGAAACGATCGCTGGGTGACTAATCCACGCAAATATAACTACGATAGCCAATGGAATGACGATTTAAATTACGCAATTTTTAGTTACTTAACCAAAGAAACTACGCATAATTATCAAAATTTTGGGCAATTTGCGGATATTTTAAAAGCGCTAAGCTCAGGGTTTGTCATGGATGGCAGCCGTAAATGTAACCTATATAAGACTTTCAAAGGCTCAAGTGGAGTTGGTACTCACCCGCGCGAACACATCGTGCATATTCAGGATCACGATCAAGTTGGCAATCGAGCACATGGCGATCGCATGATTAGTAGCTATGGGCGCGCCAAAGCCTTATTGGGCATCACCGCCGTTTTAGCCTCGCCATATATTCCAATGCTCTTTATGGGTGAAGAATATGGCGAAACGCAACCCTTTTGGTTCTTTACCGATTTTAATGACAGCAGTGTAATTCGTGGCGTACGCAGTGGACGCAAGCGCGAATTTGCGTATCAAGGTTATGAACCATTAGATCCACAAAGTAAAGCAGCATTTCTACAGTCAAAATTAGATTGGCAAAAATTAACTCAGCCAGATCATCAACAAATTTTTGAATATTATCAACAACTCATTCGCTTAAAAAAACACGGCGTAATCGGTGCAATTAGCCGTGATAATCTAACCATTGATGAAGTTGGCGAAGTAATAATTATTCGTAATTTGAAATGTGATGTATATTTGAATTTTGGAGCTACGTCACAAACCTTTAGCGTGGATGGTCAATTACTACTTAGCTCAGATTCAAAAACGTTAATTGAGCAACAACAATTAACGCTAAATGGATTTAGTGCGACAATTGTTCACACCTCATGAAGAAGTACTAAAGAATAGAAATTTAGGAGATACTTTCGCGTGAACTAGCGCCATTAAAAAAGAGCCACTCCTGTGACTCTTTTTATTGAATAAATGCTGTTAGTTTTGAATCCAAATAGGATCAAAAGTACTAATTCCTGACAATAAAATACTTGCTCCACCCGATAATTGAATTTGCATTCCATTGGCTGTATCCTGAGTAGTGTAGGTTTGACCATCAAAGCCTAACATATCACCATTACTTGGATTAAAGTTAGCAATCGTATTTACACCAGCTGTCAACTCACGACCAAAAATAAATAACGTTGCACCGCCACCCTCATAGATTAAATTATCCCATGATTTATCAATGCGCAGCGTAGTTGCAACTGTAGCACCCCAAATTGGCAGCCCCTGCACTTGAGCCGTGGTACTAATACCGCCAAGCCCCCATGCACATTGGTGATAGGTATTGTCTGCACTATCGCGTATCAAATTATATTCATAAATATAACCAGGTGCAACCGAAGGAGTTAAAATTTTATCTGCGGTTAAATAAACTGGTCCTTGCTTAGTCCAACCTGTTGGCAACACCGCTGACTCAAATGCCCGTAGCACGGTTGCAGGTGTTGACTCACCTGATGCATGCATAATATATTGATTGCCATATGGATCGGTAATGAAATAGCGCGCAATTTTTTTACCCGATGAGTAACCACTTTCATACGCCCACCACTTCATATCTTGAGCTTTATAGTTGACCGTAACTTTAACCGTTCCAGCAACTGGCGTTGTAACCAGATTACCAGCAGCATAAGCACTTGGATATGCGGCATATGGCCCATTTGACTCAAAAGGATACATCGCGTTAATCGCAGTTGACATAGCACCCCAAGTATAACCATCAGGTTCAGTAGTAATATAGGTACTTACACCAGGCATTTGCCCTGGCGATGAAATAAATATTTGTTCATTAAACTGTAAATTGCGGGTCGTATTTTTTATATATGGATACGGTGGCGTGTAGGATTCCCACTCATCTCCAGTGATCGAATTTGACCCACCATTTTTATAGGTGGGAATCGCAGACTCTGGATTGCTCATTACGTTTCCCGTATTCAATATCTCGTAAGCTACAGATAACGGCATCCACTGATCTGTGTTTGTCGTAGTGCTGCTACTGCCACTATTACAAGAAATAAGCGCTATCGATAGCGCTAACAGGCTTAATAATTTTGTCGCATGAATTCTCAATTTACTATCCCTATAAAGTGTAAAAAACAACTTAAAATGCGGTCATATTATAATATAAATCAATTGCCAAATGTTATCCAAAATGGATATTTTCATAGTTTGTTTCAGAATAAAACAAATCCAAGCAACATATTCAACCTATTGCAAAAATTTAATACGCAGACTGATTTATAAATGCTAAAATCAACTCCGAATTTAAATAAAATCAGACAATTTACCATAGCGTAAATTCGAGCTAGATCACCTGTCAACGACATAAATAATTGCAACAAAGCCCAGTTCTAATTGAGGAATAACCATGTTTAAAACACCATCGACTAAACCAATCACGGCGTTAAGCTTAGCCCTTGCCGTATTACTCGCAACCAGTTGTAGTAGTGGCAGCAGCACTAGCAGCGCTTCGAGCAACACCATGTCCAGCTATTCAAATTGGGTAAATAGTCTAAACACTACAGGTTATAGCGTGACACAAGGCAGCATTTTTCTCTTTAGCAATAGCGATTGCCCACTCTTTGTCGGTATTTTTGGCAGCTGTTTTGGCAATAATCCTGCGGCTCCGTATATAATTCCACAGTTGCCAATTGAAAGCGCGTTTGTCGATCCATATTATGCGCAACAACTAATTGAATCTACACCGAATGGAACGCCAACTGATATTATTTTTAGATTAAGCGATCATGATGCGATGGTTACGCTCGTGGCATATCCACCTAAAGGAGCATATTTTGGTTATCAAAGTTATGTTTTTAGTACCGAATCAAGCAATTATACCAGCAGCGATCCACTCCAAGTATTATCGCCAGATCCAGCGCGTTATGAAATCTTTGGTAGCATCGGTAATAATATAAATAATACGATTATCCAAAACAATTATATGACACCATGGAATGGCAACATGATCATGTACATTACTACTTCAAATAAGGATCTTGCCAATGATTTAATTAGCCAAGCTACCGCAAGCGGCATCAATCCAAACTCGATTTTTATCGAACCAATTGGGGCAAATGTAAAAACTGGGAATGGACGCGAAGCCGATGATTTGGTAAATTTAATCCGCTATGCAATTCCGCAAGATGCTAGTGCTGGTAATGCTTGGCTCAATAACGTCACTAACAATGTAGTAGTGTATAAAGTTTCAAATCCCAATTTAAGCGTGACTAAATATCCAACCAACCAATACACTTCACGAATTGGTACTACTGAGTTGCAACTTCAAACTCAACTCGATGAGTTAGCTGGATTACTACAAGCTTGGCTCGCGGCTCAAACTCCAAGCCAAACGATTACCAGCAAAACGATGGAGCACACCACTATTGATATTAATGGCATCCCACATGGTTTAGTCGGCAGTGATTGCATCGCCAAAGGAACAATTTGTGCGGGAGATAATCAAGATACCAGTACTTATGCCTTTTCACCAAAAATTACTTTAGGCGAATCTAACACGCTATTTTTAGCTGGTGTAAATCATAACTTATTAAACAATTCCAGCTATATATCATTAGATGTGTATAATGCAACCGATGCCGCGGGTGTGGCAAGTTCTTCACAAACTAACCCTAACGCGGTTGGCTTTAATAGCGGGGTTCTAACTGGTTCGGCGCAAGCGGTGCTCGAAGAATTAAATCTTTACGCTCAGGCCTCACCTGAATTAAAATTAGCCTTACCCAATTTATATGTTACATTAGTTTCAAAAACTTGCTCGACTGCGCCGAACTATTGTATTAACTTGAATGGCAATACGCTAATTCCTGCCAATACACCGATCAATATGTATGAACGTTCGTACATTAAACCAGGCACGACCACGGGGGCTAATCCCAACATCATGTTATTTCCACGCGTGATTGGTAGTGGAGTTTAATTAATTGAACAGATTATAATGTGGGTTTAAACTGAGAAATGTACTACGGCAACAAGTATTATTCAATTGTTGCCGTAGATCAGATAAAATTATTTTTATAAATTTTCTTCCTGTTTACTAATGATTGCTTTATGATGATTAATCATTTTACCATAAGGTAAGATCACTAATGCAACCAGAATCAATGGCACAATCGTGGTAATTTGGAAGGCCTGAATTCCACCCAACCAATCAAATAACCCACCCAATAGCCTTGCAGCAACACTACCTGTTAAGGCACCAAAAATGGTAATCACCGTCATCACTAAAGTATGTTGAGCTTTGGGAAACGTGCTTAAAATCGTTGAATTTAAAATTGGTGAGGTTGGTGCAATAAATAATCCAATCAATGGAAACAGCAACGCTACTAACGGAACATCTGCCCAGCTATTAATCACGATTCCGCTGTCATGTTTTACTAGATTTAAAATTACAATTAAAAACAGCGCGCCACAAGCGTAGAATAATAATAAAATTTTATCCCACCGCATATAATTGAGCAAGAAAATAATAATTACCCGCCCAAGTGCCATTGAGAGCAATAGCAAGCTGGCTAATTGCACGCTATAACTACTCGGTAAATTGATAACACCGCGATAAAAAGCTGGTAGCCAAGCATTAATTCCTTGTTCAACTAAACCTGCAACAAATGCAATTACGATAAACGATAGAATTAACTTACTTTTAAATAAGTGTCCAAGATCTTTTAATTGCGCGCTGATTTTTTTATCTTTCTCCGTTTTTAAGGCATCTTCATTTAATGGAGCCGCTAACCAAAGTACAACATTGAGCACGCCAAAAACTGCAAAAACCCAGAAAGCATTTAACCAGTTGATTTGGTGCAAGAAGAACGATAAAATCCACATTCCAACAACACTGGCCACCATCCAAGTAGTTTCAATAATTGCCACAAAAAAAGCATGATTTTTCTGTGAATTGGTTACCAATCCTACCGAAGAATACACCCCAATTTTTAAAAACACTAAAGCAAAACCAAGAAATACCAGATAGACCCTTAGAATCCAAAAGTAATTTAAAAATGGCATCGCCAAACATAACAGCGTCATTAGTGAGAGCATAATAATCATGGCACGTTTATAACCTAAATTTAACAAGACCGAAAACGCGACAAAAGATAAAAATATTTGGGTGATATTTTGATAGCTTTCTAAAGCACCCGCCGAAGCATTGGAAACATGATAATAATTTACCGCTTGCAAGACAAAGGTTGAGAGCACGCTGGTAAATAAACTTAAGGTAAAAAAAGTATAAATAATTGCCGTTTTGGTTAACCAATTAGCTTTCATAAGTTAAGCTCCCTAAAATCTCCGTAATTGAAAAGGTTGCGCCACAGACAAACTCATCGGCGGCACCATAATAAATCGTTAAACTCTCACCATCGGGAGCAACAACATGTCCATTAGTGAAAACCACATGCCCAAAGAAGCCACATAATTCATACTCGGTACTTGGACGCATAATTGGCTGCTCACTTCGTGCTAGGACTTTAGATGGATCATTTAAATCGAGTAAAATTGCACCTAAGCAATATTGATGCTTCTCGTTGGCACCATGATAAATTTCTAACCAACCGTGTGCAGTTTTAATTGGCGCAGCGCCAGCACCGATACGGGCACTATCCCATGCGCCTTTGCGGGTTTTGATTAAACATTTATGATTTCCCCAATGTAGTCCATCGGGAGATTCCGCTAGCCAAATATAATTACCACCTAGATCAACGCTACTTGGACGATGTAGCGCATAATATTTACCGTCAATTTTTTCACTAAACAGCGCACAATCTTTATTGTGGGGCGGCAAAATAATTCCATGCGAAATAAAAGTTTTCCAGTCCTTGGTAGTACGCAATGCAACACACACCCCAGAATCTGAAACAGCCGTAAAAGTTAGATAATAGGTTCCATCCAAACAAGTTACGCGGCAATCTTCAATACCAAAAGTCTGGAGGCTACCCTCGCCAACTAAGCGCGGATAACCCACTGGTTCATAAAACTTAACCCCGTCATCACTACACAGTAAGCGTAGATGTGATAGCGTAGTTAGATAATCGACACCACGGTAATTAATTACGCGCGGATCACTTAGATTTAATTCAGGATCATCCGCAGCAATTTGAATAATTTCCATCGCACCAGCAGGGGTTAAAATTGGAAATGAAATTATACCAGCTTGTTGTTGTGGGCGTTCAGCAACACGCACTAATAACCAAGTTTTACCTTCAAATTGAAAAACGCCAGGGTTTAATAAGCAGGTTATTTCTAATTCTGCTAGAGAGGGAACTAAATCTCGTGGTGAAAGCAGTGGGTTCTGTGTAAATCTTTGAGCTAAATCGTTCATGAATTATCTTTCTGAAAATGGTAGTCAATGACTATATTGTTAACCAGTAATTTTGTTCCACTAATTGTTACATTACCAGCGCTTGGTATTACGACTAAACTTCTTGAGCTATGTGCAGGAATAGTTAGTGTGGTTGTAGCATTGGTTAAATTTTGAGCAATAACTTTGGCACTGACTGTGTCGTATAAAGAAATTGCTTGAGAGCTATTGATTAATGTTGAACCTTTACGCAAGCTTACTAAATCTAATGTAATGGTTTTTTCCTGCGCATTTGGGTTGTAGTATAAATAACTTGGATAAGCAGCTGGGTGATATGAATCAGTGGCTAACAAATTTAATTGTAAAATTGTCGACTCTGAAGTAAAGGAAATTATACTGCCAAAAATACCAACATGTGAACTACCATAAATGCCAAATTCGGTCGATGGTGGATTTCCTGTCGCCCAACCTGGTCCGTCACCTTGAGCAACTGGCGCGGCAATTGGTGGAACGTGCCCAGATTGATTAATAATACCTTCATAGGCAATTACATCTTTGGTCATTGATCTCAAGTTATATAGCGTTTGATGTGATTCTGGCATATATTGTGGGTAAAACATTCGTGATACGTTTGCCGCATTTAACATCCATTTACCAACCATATTCGCATATGCTTGATCATAACGAACTAGCGGTACAATCGGCCATGCCATGTCATAAGTATCCATTAAGAATCCATAACCGCCACGATCAGTCGTACTACCAACCATACCAGACACATCAATTCCATTCCACGTGCCAACAATAACACCCCAATCTGGACGCGGGCCACCTTTGCCATTAAAGCTCCAATCAAGCATTTTTTGAACATTAAAATGTTGCCCTTGTTCGGCATTAAGACGGGCGGCCATATAAGCACCAAAAGGCATAAGAACTTCATAAGAAGGCGTACTATCTGCTGAATACGGTAAAGCCTCAAGATCCGCTAACGAGCTAATTGATCCCGCTAAATATTTTGCATCGCCAAATTTTTGGTACGCCGCATATAATACCCATGAATGACCTGCCGCAGCATCTTGTTGCTCTAAAGCGGTATATGGTGGCGCTGGAAATACACCTGGAAGCATAGTTTGATAATTATAATAGAAATAGCCATAATTGCCGGCTAAGTCTTGATTAGCGGCATAAAACTTATCGGCAATACTCCGCTCAATGCCAATAAAATCCTGTTGTTCTGAATAACGTTCAGCAATAGCATAAAACATTATATTAGGAAAAATATCATACCACCAATCGCGCCCATAGCCACCACCAGCAGCACCCGATAAATAATTAGTATTATTCATCATGATATTCCACTGATTATCCCGATTAAAATAATTCTTGAGCATCGCGACATAATTCATGCCATCTTGATTAGATTTATCAATCCCAACTAAAGTCGCACTTAATACTGAACCCATTCCAGCCATCGCTTCATGCACGATACCACTTTCCACGTTCGGTCCTTGCCGTACATCACCAATTGCGGTATAAAGTCCAAAAGTCGGCTGATTAAAATTCTGATAGGTATAATCCATCCAAATTATCGGCCATGACTCACCATTAGCATTCCAATTAAATGCAGTTTGGTCAAAACTTTCAGCCAATAATTTATAATCAATAATTTGAAAGGGTTGTGGAATATCATTCATCAGCTCAATTCGTGGTACGCTTTGCTGGGGGAGAGGAATGCCCGTAACTACAGGCGTAACCGAGCTACTACCAGCTTGATTGCAAGCAACTATAAGCAGTGGTAGTGTGGAATAGATAATTAGTTTTGTTAATTTACGCAGGGAAGGCTGCATTGCAATTCTCCAACAAAGTTTTAATAAGATAAAATCAATCTGGAGTAATTTTGCAACTTAAATTAAAATTATTTGACCACTCCAGTTGCATATTAACACATCTAACATTTTAAAACTTAAATTCACACATTTAAAATAAGGTTATTTGTTTTATGCTGCTCTTGAAACTTAGCTAACTCAAATTTCGAGAGCTGCCAATATTTGAAGGGAATGATTTAGATGAGGGTTTGTGGTATAACTAAACTTAAATTCGTCCTCTGCCACTCAGTAAATTTCAGAGTGGCAGATTCGTAGTTTTGAATAATTACACGACTGCTAATAACGTGCGAGATCTAGACAAATAAGCGCTAAACTATTTGAAATAGCGTTTTAAGCGCAGCGCCACATTCACCAGAATAATTAGCGCAGGCACTTCCACCAATGGACCAACTACTCCGGTAAATGCTTCGGGCGAATTTAAGCCAAAGGTTGCAATCGCCACCGCAATCGCTAATTCAAAATTATTACCTGCTGCGGTAAATGCCAATGTCGTCGAACGCGCATAATCCGCACCCATCCGTTTACTGATAAACATTCCGAGCACAAACATACAGGCAAAATAAATCGCTAACGGAATTGCAATTTTTAGCACATCCAGAGGAATCGCCAAAATCACATCTCCTTTTAGGCTAAACATGACAATAATCGTAAATAACAGCGCGATTAAAGTCAGATAACCAATTCGGCTGCTAAATTCGCGCTCATACCAGCCACGACCTTTGGCTTTAACCAAACTCCAGCGAGTCGCAAAACCCAGAATAAAGGGAATACCCAGATAAATAAACACGCTTTCGGCAATTTGTCCAATTCCGATATTGACATGGTAGGAATGGAGTCCAAAAAACTGCGGTAGCCAATAAATAAATATCCACGCATAAACGCTAAATAAGAGAACTTGGAAAATACTATTGAAGGCAACTAAGCCCGCACAATACTCACGATTGCCACCCGCTAAATCATTCCACACTATTACCATCGCAATACAGCGTGCTAGACCAATTAAAATCACGCCGACCATATATTGTGGTTCGTCATGCAGAAAAATCAAGGCGAGAGAAAACATTAAAATAGGTCCGACTATCCAATTCAGCAATAATGACACCCAGAGGATTTTTTTATCTTTGAAAACTAATGGCATTTCGGCATAATCAACCTTAGCCAGTGGTGGATACATCATCAAAATCAAACCAATCGCAATTGGAATATTGGTAGTGCCAACACTGTACTCATTGATTAAGTTGGGTAAACTTGGGATAAATTTACCCAGCATTAAACCAATAAACATGGCTAAGAATATCCACAGCGTCAAATAGCGTTCCACAAACGCAAGTTTCTTCATTGCCAGCCCTTTACTTGTAACGGGAATTCAGTTTGTAAATAATCCTTAATTTCATCGCGAACTTGGCGATAAACGCTTAATTTGTCTTCTTCGTTCGCTAAATTAGCCGCTAACTTCGGTGGATCTTGAAAGGAATGATGTAGTTTCTGTGCCAAACCGATAAATATCGGGCATGATTCATTGGCATTATCACAAACTGTTAGCACCACATCAAATTTGACCTGACTAAGCGTATCAACATGCTTACTGGTGTGCTGTGACATATCCAAGCACTGCTCTTCACAAACTTTGACCGCATACGGATTCATGCCATGAGTTTCGATTCCAGCCGAATAAAATTTATGCTGCGGGTATAAATCACGCGCAATAGCTTCGGCCATTTGACTACGGCAAGAATTACCGGTACATAAAAATAGAATATTTAACATTGTGGTTCCTTGTTCAAAAGAGCGCTTTTGGCGCTGACACTATTATATAAATCCTGCTGATCAACTTTTTTAATTAGATCAACCAGCTCAAGCCCTAACTGATTAATCTGATAATGCTTCCATTTACCTATCTTGTTGGCAGCAACTAAATTAACACTTTCTAACTCTTTTAGATGACGTGACAAAGTCGAGTTCGATAAATGAAAACACTCTTCAATATGGCACAAGCAAATATCTGGGTTTAGTGAAATTAATATTAGTATTTCTAAACGTGTTTTATCACCCAGTGCTTTAAAGATTTTTTCCATTTTGTGACTATCTTTCCTATAATTTAAAATCGGTTATTCAGTAAACAGCTTGCTCAAGGTTGCACCTTTAATTTCTTCGGGGTGCCATTTGATAACCACAAAATTATCCTGCGAAATCTTAGCGACCTGATTAATCCAACGCACTTCATTCTGCGCACGGGCTTTAAGCAGTTTATTGGTGGTATTCGTTGCCGCCAGACTTGAGTTAATCACCCACCATTTATGCAAAATGCCTGCACGATCTAAATCTTCCGCTAAACGACTGGCCTCATGAACGGGCGTCATCTCGGCTAAAGTTACGATAACCACATCGGTATACTGCGGATCACGCAAATGAGGTAGTAATTTCTCCACCGCGGCGGGAATTTCGCCTTGCGAACGGGCAACTTCTTTATGATAACTTTGGGTTGCATCGAGTAATAACAAGGTATGCCCTGTTGGCGCGGTATCGATAATTACAATTTCATCGTGCGAACGCTCAACAATTTCCGCAAAAGCATTAAAGACGGCAATTTCTTGGGTACATGGTGAACGTAAGTCTTCTTCGATATAGGCTAAATCGTCATCCGCCATGGTTTCACGCGCTTTAACTAAGACTTTTTCTTTATATGCCGCTAAAACTTGATGTTCATCAATATGACTAACACTAATGCCTGAAGTTTCATCAATCACATAGTGTAAATGTGCCGCTGGATCGGTTGTGGTTAGATGCACCTTTTTACCGCGTTGACGCAAACCTAAAGCAATCGCCGCTGCAACCGTAGTTTTGCCTACCCCACCTTTACCCATCGTAAAAATCACCCGCTTATTACTTGCGGCTAAATCATCAATTAAGCGATTCAGATGCTGCAGAACTGGTAATTTAGCGTCAAGAGTAATTTCATCCGTTAGATCCACCGCAGTTAGCAGTCCACGGACATTATTTAGACCAGTAATATTATATGGGCGGTAAGGAATAGTATAGGTTGGAAACTTAGTTAGATATTCTGGAATGTTCACCAGCGCAATTTGCTGTTTCTTAAAAATAGCTTCAGAGAGTTGATCATCATGTAAATCAAGCACCCCATTAATCAATAATAATTGATTGTCAATATTTAGGGTGGCTAATTCGCGGGAAGCGCGTTCAGCTTCTTTAAGTGGTGATAATTCTGGGCGCGCCACCAAAATAACTAAGGTTTGCTTGGCATCCGCTAACGCACTCACCGCAGCTTTATAAATTTGTTTTTTGGATTCTAAACCCGATAATTGACCTAAACAGGATGCACCATGCGTGCTTTCGCTAATGAAATTACTCCATGCTGATGGCAGCTGCAATAAGCGCAGCGTGTGCCCAGTTGGTGCGGTATCAAAAATGATGTGATCATAGGTGGTTTGTTTAACATCATCGGTCATACATTCTGCAAACTGATTAAACGCGGCAATTTCAACCGTACACGAACCTGATAACTGTTCCTCCATATTATGAATAACTGCCGCAGGTAATTTACCACGGTAAGGTCCAACCACACTTTCTTTATATTGCTCGGCGGCATCCACGGGATCGAAATTAGCCACCACTAAATTAGGTGCGCCAGCAATTACTACCCCAGCGCTAGTTAATTCAGTGGCAAAAACATCTTGTAAATTAGAGGCTGGATCGGTACTTACCAGAAAGACTTTTTTACCATTATCGGCTAAATGCAGAGCCACCGCACAGGCACTGGAGGTCTTGCCGACTCCACCCTTACCTGTAAAAAACAGGTATTTGGGCAAATTTAGTTCGGCGAATGAAAACTGTTTTAACATGACCACTTCCTTATTATTTGTTACAATATTTAGGTTTTAATCTAATCACGCCATCCAAGGTATGTTCGGGTAATTCCAACCATAGACAAATGTCCTGATTAGTTGGATAGGCTTTAGTTTTGACGATTTGTCCATCTAATAACGTCAAAGGTAGTTCATCCACCCCCGATTGCATAATGAATTTATTGACCACTTGATTATTAACAAACTCTTGCGGCGCATTGCTTAAGTTGTAGCGTTCAAAATTTAGCCCTTGTTTTTTGAGTGTACTTAATACCGTTGAAATCCGAAATAACTCAGGATCTAGACTTGGACCACATAGACCAGTATCGCAGCACATGGCTGGTTCAAAAATTTGTAGAATTTTCATGATAATCTCCACCATAAAATAAATTAAATACCCAGCTATTTTAACATACACTTGCATAAATGTGCAAACGTGCAATATATAGGCCAGTTCTAACGCAATATTAGCAACCAACGATTACACCACACCTTATTTATTCATGTTCAAACAGGTTTTGGTAAATTGATTATACTTATCAAATCGATAAATATGATATGACCATCGCGCAATATACGGCTTTTTTAAACGCGATTGCCAAAACCAATACTATGTGTATGCAACCCAAAATAATGCCACACCCAGCAATCTAATCGGTGGTAGCGGAAGCAATTCAGCCAATTATTTAGCTGATGCTGGCGCTGGCTATTGTGTATCTCAATCACAGAAATTGGATATGACGCAAACCTATTTAACCGATGTTGGAACTTTCAGCACTAGCCCGAGTTATTATGGCACCTTTGATCAAACTGGTAGTGTTTGGGAATGGCATGATTCAAAGGCAACCCGTTCATTATCACGCGGTTTACGTGGGGCAGCATGGACTTCAACCCCACCCTATATGCAATCACCGTATCGCTTAATTACTGTACCAAGTTCGGTTAGCGTCAATGTTGGTTTTCGCTTGGCTAGCAGCTAAATAATCATACTCAATATAAAAACCCCCTAGATTTTCACCAAGGGGGTTTTTACTTATACGCAAACTTAATTTAGTTTTTGCAAACGTTTCGCATAATAAGTATTAACTGTGTTTGCCATCCAACCACCATCATAGAAGGTTTGTCCTGGTACTTGCCACACACCTGTAGCAAAACCACCCGCACCCCATAAAATTGAGAAGATATGTGCATCAGCTGCTTGTTGCAATTGAGCGTTATCACTATGTCCCCAATTAAATTTATTTAAGGTTAAACATTGTGAGGCTGATTTATTTCTACATAAACCATATCCAGCTTCAGAAAGACTACCCACACCTTGATCAATCCATGGTGCAATATTGCTTAATGTACTATCTAAACGAGGATCACCAAAGAAATACACTGGTGCCGAACCCTCTTCTTGATCATTCACATTTTCAACTACTTGTTCAGTATTTGTGTGAATATGTGCCGCAGGAATTTGCCATAACATCACTGGTACATAAGCTTTACCATAACCAGCGGCTAAACCTTCACTCAATTGTTTCGACAATTGCACAATATTTGCCCAGTCTTGATCATTGTAAAAAGTCGCTTGATTATGTACTTGTTGATGGAATGATGGCATTTGACCAACATAATCATCAGCACCATAACGATCTAGATAAATAAAGTCAGGTTTATACTTACCACTAAACACTTCAAAACGTTTCAAATCAGCTAAAACCGCATTAGCATATGGCGTTACAGCATTAGCACCACCATGTACCCACCAGCCACCACCTGGTGCGCCAGAAATATTTTCATGCCAACCTAAATTCACTTGTGGACCATATTTTTTAGCTAAGTAATTCTGCGCTTGAATCCAACCATTAAAGTTATTACTAAAGGTTGGTGTCCCAGCTGGAGCTACCGCATTAGTACATTTTGCTACAACTGCACCACCCACACAATCAGCAAAAGCCATTCCAGCAGTGTAATTATCCGTTTTAGCTTTTAACCATGGCATTAAATCACGCACCGTGCCATTAAGCGTAATTTGCTGTTTATCCCACGCGTAAGTACAACTAGTTTCTTGACTAAAATCAACTTGTTTAGTCATCATACATGAAGCTTGCGCCACTGCTTGATTAACATTAATTTTCAAGGCCTCAACATCAGCTTGGCGATTAGTGTTACCAATAAAACCTAGTAAATCTGGACTCAATAAAATCGTACCATGCGTGCCGGTTAATTCAGGTGCTTGAGTTTGTAGGGTATCGGCCAAGAACATCAAATTAAAGAAATGTTTAGTTAAACGATCAGTATCTTCCACATCAGATGGATTCCAACCGCCGCTTAATTGCCATTGATATTCAACTAAAGATGGATTTACCGCATAACCAGTTTTATCGCGAATAGCTTTACCCATCGTCATCATATTATAAATTTTATATGGTGATTCAATCCGACCTGGATCACCATCACCACCCGTACCATTATAGGTAAAGATCGAATCGATACGTTGATCAGTTGGTTCTGAACTTGGCACACCACTACTAATCGTACCCATTGCCAAATAATTAGGCCAACCACTCAATCCAACAGTTGGTACTACTGGATCAGCAGCAACTGCAAAGACCAGATTTTGCGTCGTTGCAGCACTAATCACACCGGTCGTAATTAGTGGATTTTGTTGATAATTACTCAATCCTGCCGTCATTGTGTAACCTAAGTTTAAATTTTTCTCAACTTTATATACAACACTTGCATTAGTCTGAGCTGCATAACTTACATAATTATACTTATTAGTCGCATCTTGAAAGCTCAAGCTTGCACTATCACTAGTTTGTAACCCAGTCGTTTTTAACGTCAAATTCACCAAATTCTCCGCAACAAGCTGGGTAAATGGAATCTCCAAATTAGTCGTCGTGTTGGCTTTAATCAACACCGTTGGCAAACCAGATTCAATGTAATAAAGACCTGCTTTAGGATCTGCAATACCCGCAACACTTACTACGTAAGCATGGCTCGCATCACTAATTGGTAAATTCTCGGTAGTAATTGAAGCACCCTGTTTAATTAAATAACTATTAACGACCTTATTACCATCTTTACTATTTAAAATCTTCACAGTTAAAGCCCCGGTGTAATTTGGTACTTTGCTGGCAATCGATAATTTAGCTAAACCAGTTTTCACCGCAGGCGTTGGCTGAGTATATTTAATCGTGCTAACTGTAGTTTTATTCGCTTGCACACTTGGTGTAGCATTTGGTGTGTAACTAATGCTGTCTGAACCTAGATTACTTGCCGACAAGGTGTAATTCCCTACCGCAACATCTTTGATTTGGGTGGTAACACTCGAACCTAATTGAGCAACAGGAACAGTGATATTCTGAATTAGTTGACCACTTGCGTCAGTTACCGCTACTTTGACATCTGAGCACGTCACTCCTGATGAACAACCCGCCGCACTGGTATCGAGTACAACATCTAGTTCACCCTTTTCAACTACAGGTGGCGTTGCACCATTAATTGAAAATGAACTGTTTGCAGTACTATCATCAAAAGTACCACCGCTTGCCGTATTTGCCCCGCTCGTGAAAGTTAAGGTTTGACCTTTTTCAAGCGTCCCATTCAGATTTTTACCATCCCAAGAAGCTGCCGCATCGATAGTACCAATTACTTTATTCGCTCCAGCACTCGCAAAAACTAATGAATAATTCGTGTTATTCGCATAAACCGAAGAATGTCCGATCGTTGCCGCTTTACCATCAGTAGTCTGAGCCGTAAAACTTACGGTTTGACCTTTTAATTCAACCGAGCTCGCGCAATTATTGCTAATTGAAATATTGCCGCCAATATACCAGCCAGAACCAGTAAAATTAGCTTTACCAGTTAAACATGAGCTAGTTGCAAATAATTGTGGTGTCACCTGATTCGCAGTTACCGTGTTAACACTAGGACTACTCGCAGAGCTTCCACCGTTACAGGCACTCAAACCAAGTGTCCCCAACGCAAGCAGCGCTGTAGTTAATTTATTTAATCGCATATTATTCCCTAAATTTTAACATTTAATTATTATTTAATTACCAAGCATTATATTCAAATAGATTCAAATTTATCAAACGATACAGTAAAATCAAGAATCTGATTGAGTATAAATCTTGGATTCAAAAGACTAAGAGAGAGCTCACAAGGAACTCTCTTATTTGATAAGGCTATAAATTACTTACAGCTTTGTAGCGTCCACGCAGAAGTTGTTGCTGCACCTGTAGCTGGCGCATAAGCCCATTCGGCAGTGCTATTACACCATGCTGCAACTCCAGGATTACACTTATAGAACTGGCTATCGCTAGCTTTAACAATCGTACCACTCACATAACTATTACGCCCAGCAGGATAAACTGGTGCCGTTGTTGGACAATTGCCACCTGGGGTTGGCGTCGTGGTCGGTGTTGGCGTTGGTGTAGTTCCACCGATAGTGGTTTGAGTTACAGCAGCAAAGCTGAATTTCAAATTAGCTGAAAGATTAGCTACAGCTGAGTCTAATAAATTAAAGAATTTTTCTCGTTCAGCAGAATTTGCTAAACTTAGCATAGTATTGCTATTAACACCTGCTTTAGTCATTGCTTCATCAAAGGCTTTTTCTGCATCAGCTTGAGAAACATAGCTATACTCGCCACCATGTTGATATGCAACATCCAACATTACGTTAGTAAATACCGCTTTAGTATCCGCCACTGATAGATCAATCTTAACATTACCGTTGAACGCATTAGACTTAAATGTTTCTTTATTATACATTTGGTCTAAATAAATACGAATTTGACGAGGATACAGGATAAATGTTCCACCAACAGCCTCTTTAGTACCAATTTTTTGTTGATACTGAGTATCTGACAAGCTGTAATCACCAAGTGAGTTAATTTGAGTAGCTTCAACTCCTGTTCCATACATACCAGCACAAACCCGGTAATAATCACCAATAATTATTGAATATGTACCAGCATTATAAGCAGCATTTAAAATCATATCATACATATTATGAACATCATCACCAGTAGGAGCTTTAGCTAAATTAGACATACATTGACTGTAGTATTTATATTGAGGACCGTATGTTTCAGCATTGTTTACAGCCAAGCGGTTGATATCATTAAAGTGGAAGTACACAGCTGCTAAAGGACCAAAATATTTCTGGTCTAAAGAAATTGGACCTTTTTTAGATGTTTGACTATTATCATCTTGAGCTTCAACAGTGAATCCTAAACCTTTTTGAATTGCTACATAATTAATTAAACCTAGGCCATTTGTACCCTCTAAACGTTTAGAGTAATCATTTAACTGGTATGGACCACCCTGACCAGCTGATAACAATGTTTTACGTTCAGCTTGAGTATTAATATATTCTGAGCTTGATACATATGTAGAGGTATTAATATTTTCTTGTAATAACTGAGCAAATGCAGTACCATAAACATAATCACGATTAAAATGTACTGATGGATATTTTTCACGCATCATATCACCTAAAACCGCACCAGATACATAATTAGAGATAATTAAATCAGTATAATTATTTGATAGGCTAATTTTTTCAACATTGCCTGAACCCATTGGTAAATTTAAGTGGAAGTATAAATCACCACTTGCTGTTGATTTTCCAGTAAATTTAATAATCGCAGGTAAGCCACTTGACTCGTTATCTGGAGTTGGCGTTGGCGTTACTGTTGGAGTAGGAGTCGGTGTTGCTGTTGGACTAACTGTCGGGGTTGGCGTTGGTGTTGGAGCTACGCCACAATTTGTAATAATTGTCCATGGTTTACCACTACCAGAAGCACCACTATTATTGGCAGGTGAATCACCTTTTGTCCACCAGTTATTTGAATATTCTATACCATTTTGCACAACTTTAGTTCCTGCTGTAGCATATGCAGTATTAGCATCCCAAGTTGCAATTCCGTCACAAGTAGAACCAGTTAATCCATTCGCTGACAATTGTAATGCTTGGTTTTGAGCAACTGTTGAACCATTCGAGGATCCACTATTACAAGCAGTTAGTGCAATCGCACCAAAAGCCAATAATAGATTTAAAGTTAATTTGCTATTCATGATTTTTCCTTAAGCTATATAATTATTATTGTTAAATCATTTATTTATATAAAATAATTTACGCCATATTATACTACTTAACTACTCAAGAATGAAATAGACAATTTTGTATAACTGTTATACCAATTTCAATTTAACGGTAATAAATTTGTGCTACCGATTAAATTGAAACGTATTGCAGTATTAATACAAAACAATAAGATTGAATAAATTTTAATGTATGAAGAAACGCAATTTATTTGCTAATTAAAGGTATTATCTAGTCGCCTTGTCTTGTAATTATAGTCCTATTTAAATTGGTTAAACTCATGGAGTGCGATCAATAAAGCATACAATTCAAAACTAACATGATCAGCAACATTCGGTCCAAGAATAGCACGCGCATGGAGTAAATTATTCTCAACTTTGATATATTTCACATTCTTTGAACCCGCATTAATCATCCCAGCATAGGCTGCCGCTGAATTATTCTCAGGCACCAACGAGTCTTTGGCTAATGAAACTAAGCTAATTGAATTAGTGCTTTTCCAATTTAAAATATCCGCCTGACTCACAACTTTAAGCAAGCTTTTATCGGTACTCATTTCTGGATTCACCAAGGCTTGCACACTGTTATCCAGCGGCGAATAACTAATTCCTGCCGAAGACTTAAACAGTGCAGCAAAGAAATAATTAAGCGCCAATTTAAATTGATTAGTGTTACTGAAACGCACACTATCCACATTAAATTGATTACTCGTAGCATGTCCACAAAGCGGTAAATCCAGAACACATTTTAAAGCATAGAAATTAGGATTAAACAAATTACTCACCGCCACATGATTATAATAAGCGTAACTGAGTAAAGCATTTACCAACAGCGATGGCTTCAATATTGAACCCCAAAAACTACTATTAATGTTGTAATGATTCACCGACTCGCTAACTTGATTACTCAATAAGAAAGGTAACATCACCCCACTTAAATCATAAGCACCTTCAATTACAACAGTTTGCTTGAGAATTAGTTTATGTTGCAAGAGAGGTCTCCGAAAAGCTGGCTCAGTTTGGTAAATGCGACTAAACCACAGCGCATATGAAGCCCCCTCCGAATAACCACTGACAAATAAAGGCAGCGGAGTTTTGTTCGGACTTACAAGCTGATGTTGCTTTAAATAGCGCATTGTTGCTAAGAGCATACTATGCCCATCATCCACATTTGGGCGCGGATAGACAATATAGGGGTGCATCGCTGAGTAATTATCCCCTAGCCCAATATAATCTGGCGCAACCACAATATAGCCATTTGCCGCAAAAATCCCCGCCAACATTTCGGCTTTATAATCTTGAAAATGAAGCGATGGCACATTTAATTTACCACTAATCGTAGAATGAAAATAGAGAATTATGCCTTTGATTTTGGCAGGTGGCAGTAATAACAAGCCCGAGACATTTTGTACCCCATCTTGATTCGTGGTTTGATATTTAAGGCGTTGATAACTTATTTTGGCACTCGACTCAATTTGTGCAGTAGAGTTAAATAATGCGGTTTTCGCAAAAATTGGATTACTTTCAATTTGTTGGTGATTATAATTAGCATTATCTTGACCAACCCAGCGTAATTCTAATTTACGATAATTGGCAACCACCTCGCTCACGGGAATTTCTGACTCTTGTGGCTGGCTAAGAATAAAGCTCTCGGCTTGTTGAAAAAGATGCGCTTGACTGGCTAAATCGCTGGCAAGCACTGGTTGCAGAATTAAGGAACACCAAACTAGAAGAATTAAGCGCACTATTTTAGTCCTTAATGCTATAGATTTTAATTCAAGTATAAATGAATTTACGCGATAATGCATACAACTTGGACACCATCTCATAAGACATTGCTGACACAAAATTTGCGTAACCCAAGCAATAGTTGAGATTTTTTACAACACTTAACCGAGTTAAGTTTCGTTTTAGTTTTATTGTGATTTCCTGCTTCAAATTCATTCGGAGACACATAGCCAAGTTTTGAATGAATCCGATTTGGATTATACCAGCCATTGACATAATCAAATACCGCTAATTCAGCACTTACTCTGGTTTCAAAGTGTACGTGAAATAAAACCCGCGAACTAAATTTACCTATCTCCGCCGCAGGGCAACGGAGTATTACGGCAAATTTTCTCCTTGAGACAGTCCGCTGGTGGTTACTGTCTTAACGCGGCAAGCCACGGAGAATTAACCCCAAAAAGATTAAATAGGTGGTTCTAATAATTCATCAATGTTAATAACATTATTTGGAGTATCTTTTACAACCTGTAATAAAAAACCCGTTAATTTATAAAATGTCTTAGTATGACTCTCCCTAATACTATGATTGGTAGGTCTAACTCTATTAGCTATATACGCAAATTTATACAAAAATGCCCCTAACTCTTGTGAGTTATTGATTTTCATGAAATCGATGGTTTGTTTTAGCTGTTTATTGGCATCAGTATAAAAGGCAAATGGATTATCTTCTGCCTTTAACTCAACTAAAATTAATAAACGTGTCAATATATAGAGCATTGCATCTGTTTTCTTAGCCACTTGCCCATTAACAAGCCTTAAATCTAATACATGGTCAATAGGCGAAAATGTTAGATCTAAGTAAGAATCATTTTTAACAATTGCATCCCAAGTTTCGTTAGTATCTAAGGATACTCTGGCAAGTCTATCCTCTACTATCCCAAAAAGAGAGTCAGAAATTTGCAATTCTTTACCCGTATTAAAAAAATTAATGCTATTTGGCATTTTTCAAATAATCCTCAATTTTTAGTAATTCAATAAACTCAGAATTACTTACATCCAACAGATTATTTAAAGCATTATCATCAGTGATTAACTCATCAAGTTTTTCTAGTGGTGTTACTATCCCATTTTCGCAATGATAAATAGCCACATCTTCACCACTTATTAATGCATTAATATTTAACAAGCTATCTATTTTATTAATAACTCTGGTTTTAATATCATTAGATTTTTTGGTTTCTTCGCATATTTTTAACAAATACTTTGCTTGAATTAGCAAATTCAAATATGAAATTAAGTATGGACTATGAGTCGTTATAACTAACTGATTCCCTATCTCTTTATCATCAAACTTTTGGTTTACAAACTCGATTAGTTTATATAATATTGCTTTTTGGCTGGTTGGAAAAAGATTCTGCTCTGGTTCCTCAACAATATTTATTAAGCGATAATTAATAAATTTTTTGGTTTCTTGTTCTTCAATTAGCTTAATTTCGTTTTCAAATTTATTTATAGATTCACTTGTTTCGACAAATTTTTCAAGAATACTTATCATTTCTACTCGCTGATTTTTATCATACTTAGCGGGTTTATTTTCTGAAATTTCTGAAATTTTTTTTAGTTTAACTTGTAGTACAGCCTGTTCATGCTTTAATTTTTCAAGCTTATTTTTTATCGTTTCTCTCTGTTGTGATACATTCAAATTTATTATTTCTTGATCAATCGCACTTAATCCACCTTCAAATCTAAGTTCATTTGAATGTGTAATAGTATTTCTTCTTTTAGCATGATTATTTAATATATCTTGAACTTGACTATAAGATGCTACATATAAGGGTACTAATGATTGTATTCCACTAGAGCCCTCTAATAGTTTAATAGGATGACTATCATTATTTGTGTTGCTATTATGTCGAATATATGTTACATCAGTTTTATCATCATATTCAACTTGCATGTTATTTACAGGAAGATTTAACCTATCGCCTAATTTTATTTTCCTGAGAGCATCACGATAATCCATCATAAATTCAGAAAGAGCACGCGGTAGATTTTCAACTTTTGCGGCATCTTGAATTGCTGTTAAAAAATTTCTTTCTGCTGGAATATACATAATTTTTGAAACATTATACCCATAATCAATATATCTATTAACAAGTTTAAGGTCTCTATTTTTATATTGGAAATGATATAACTCACCGATATATTCAATATCCGTATCACTCTGTACATAATTAGCTATATTATGATATGGTAGATGATGCCCGTTAAAATCAATTTTATAAATATCAGATAACAAGTCGTTGCTTCTAAACAAATCTTTTTCAAGCCATTGAAAAATTGAATACAACTTCGCAATAGTGCTCTTGCCAGTTGATTGATTTCCTATAAATAATGTAATTTTTTTAAATTCAATCCAACCGTCATTTTCTGTTAATCCATCCTGAATTGGACCAAAATTCTTTATTTTCAACTTAGCCATAGAATTATAACCTCAACCCTTAAATTTTAAATATTAACGCATGATTTTAACATGTATTATACATAGCTCAGCTAACTACATTGCTTGCTTAGTGTAACTACTAACGCTAATTTTATTATTTTTAATTGCATAAATCCAAGTACGAGGAATTTCATATTTAGTTTTGCATTATAATGAGGCTAGATATTTTAAAACTACATAGTGCGCTGGCATGAAAAGAAGCTCTCACGTCGAAAAATTGATTACGGTTTCTTACTTTTATGGAGTTTTGTATTCTCACGACCCGTTAGCATTAATGAACCGATAATCCCACTAAGAAAAATTAGTGGAACTCCATAAACCGCCCAATACCAGGTATAGTTGCCTTTCTCACCGATATATAAATAGCAAAAAACTCCCCAAGCAATACCAACTACGATACTAACATAAGCACCTAAACTATTGGCTCTTTTCCAATAAAACCCTGCTAATAAAGCAAATGCAAACGCCACAATCGGAATATTGAATAAAATCATCTTATTGAGGATATTATCAATCAAGGTATTGGCAATTACATACGCGCCAATCGCACAGAGCAATACCCACAGGAGATTGGAATTAAGTTTTTGTCGATCGGATTTAAAAATACTGCCAACGATTAAAGTTACCATGGCATTCCATACTCCAGCAAGGGTGCTTGCCGCGACAAAAAACAATACGACATAAGCAACTCCCTGCAACTCATGTGGTAGTGCATTATGAATCAAATATGGTAACCCTAATTGAATATCTGTCAAATGTACGCCTTTTTGACGTAAGATAGCAGTTGCTAAAATCCCTAATCCATAAAGTAAAAAGATTATTACTGCCGCAATCGCTGCAGCAAAATATGCCGTTTGTGGAGTTTTAGCTGCGACAATTTTTTGTCCATACCACGGTGCAATAATATAGCTAAACATGGTTAGAATAGTTAATGAAATGATAAATTTCGGGGGTAACAATAATTGCATTTGAGCTAAATTATAATCTGGCATTGTATTTAATTGGGGTAATTTAAAGCTAAAATAAACCAATAATGGAAAGAAAACTAGTACAAAAATAAAGGAGAGCAGATCCAAGGCAATTATCGAACTAAGACCACCACGTAAAGTCAAAAATAAAACTATGCTTACTAGCCCAGCGCTAAGTAACGGTGCGGCAATTGGAATCAATGGTAGCATTAGCAAGGTGAGTGATTTAATATACGCAGCACTAAACCCCAACATCGCTAAAAACAATACTACTGCAACTAATAATTCTAATTTTCGTCCATAGCGTAGTGCAAAAAAATGCGCCACTGAAACACCATTAAATTGTTTCCATCTTTTAGCCACCGTTAGGGTATAAAATAATAACCCGATCAAAAAGATAAATGGCATCGCTAATGCCCAATAACCAGCCAAATAACCTAATGATGAAAAAGAAATTAAGGTTCCGGTATTAAACTCGGTCATAACCAAAGTTGCCACTAAAGGCAAGAGCTTCGTATGCCGTCCAGCCAATAAATATTCATCTTGAGATTTTACCTGTCGTGAGTTACGTAGGCTATAAAAGGCGATTAGTAAAAAACACAGTAAACCTGAGATTATCCCCATTAGCTGTTACCTTTATGCCAGAAGTGAAAAAAGCGCAAGTGTAAAAAAGCGCTCAACAATACCAAAATAATGTAACCATAAGCTAATGAGGTAAAAAAGCTAGGAACTAGAATCATTAAAACATAAAAAATAAATGCCTCAGCACGTTCAATTAAACCATTATGATAAAAAAAGCTCTTATTGCTATTTTGTTCGACAAAGATTCCGACTACCAAAAAGCTGGTAATACAAATCAAATTAGCAAAAAGCATTAAAAAGCAGGCGATACCACGGCTGGGATCAAGTAAATACAACGCAAAAATTACTGAGCTTTCGACAATCCGATCGACAACAATGTCCAAAGCACCACCTAGTTGAGTAGAACTATTGCATGCTCGTGCTACCGAACCATCTAAAGTATCGAGGTATCCTGACAACGCCAATAAAAATACCGCTAGCCATGGATGATGAAAATACACGGCTGGAATGATCAATAGCCCAACGACCCCAGATAAGAGCGTAATTAACGTCGGTGAAAACTTGCACCCCATGTTTAGAACGGGGTCAATCAAGATTTTTTGATAATAACACCGATATTTTTGTTCAAGCATAATTATTTTTTCGTCGTCGTTGCTGAATTAAATAAGTATAAATATTGAGCATAGCCAGCTGATTTCATTTGCGCAAGCGGAATAAACTTAAGTGCTGCCGAATTCAGGCAATAACGCTTACCGTTTGGCGCTGGTCCATCATCAAAGACATGTCCTAAATGAGAGTGCGCATATTTTGAGCTAACTTCCACACGCGTGCTAAAAAACCCACGATCAATTTTAGTCGTAATATCTTTATTTGAAATCGGTTTAGTAAAACTCGGCCAACCAGTCCCTGAGTCGTATTTGTCAGTAGAACTAAACAGTGGTTCACCCGATACAATATCGACATAAATCCCCGATTCATGATTATTCCAATAGCTATTATCAAAGGCTCTTTCAGTTGCTTGTTTCTGCGTTACATCATATTGTAATGGAGTTAGTTGTTTTAAGCGCGTCGCCTTATCAAAATTCTGATAATCACTATCTGCCAAGGCTGAATTAATCATTGCCCCACACAATAACCCTAGCAGCAAAAATTTATTGCGCATTCCACACCTCCTTAATCTTGGCATCACGCCCACAATTCCAACGATAAAAATGATAACGAGTACTATTTTTTTTGTAATAATCCTGATGGTATTCTTCAGCAGGATAAAATTTCGTACTTGGCAAAATGGTGGTGTAAACCGTTTTTAGCTGCGGTTTAATTATAGCTAGCTGTACGGTCGCTTGCTGTTTTTGTGCTTCATTCAAGTAAAAGATTTTGCTGGTATATTGCGGACCTTTATCACAAAATTGCCCTGCCGCATCTGTCGGATCAATATGGTGTAAAAAATAATCAACTAATTTTGCATAGCTAACCTTACTATCATCATAACTAACTTTAACCACTTCAGAATAGCCAGAGTCATGCCCAGAGACTATTTCATAAGTTGGGTTGGGTTTTGTACCACCATCATAACCAGAAACGGTCTGAGTAACTCCAGCTAACTTATCAAAATCTGCTTGCATACACCAAAAACATCCGCCAGCAAAAATCGCATCTTGCCGCGCCGCATAACTCGCACTAGTCAACATTAACAACATTATAAAAGATAGATAGCGCATTGATTTCTCCATTAACAAATTACCAGAACAGTTTCAGAAATTTTACTAGTACTTTTACTTTAGATGAAAATAATAATGGTTTATAATACTCGCCCACAACTTGTTTATTTAAGTCACTGAGCGTTGGATAAGGAATAATATTTTTAGTTAAAGCCTTAACGCTTTCGCCACGATTAATTAAATCAATCCATGGCGCCAATAATTCACCAGAGTTTAAGCCAAGGATAGACACACCCAATACTTTACCTTTTTTAGTGGTTATAAGTTTAATTTTTCCATGGAGCGCTCGTTCGGCTTGTGCACGATCATTTTCTTTATATTCAAATTCACTTATGGTAATATTTCCAGAATATTTATTTTGTGCTTCAGATTCTAATAATCCGACATGGGCTAATTCCGGATAGGTGTAGGTTACCCATGGAACAGCTTGATAATTAACCTTGGCGCGCTGGCGGAAAATTATATTCCGAATTACGACTCCTGCATGATAACCAGCAATATTGGTAAATTGATAACCACCAGCAACATCGCCAATTGCAAAAACTTTTTTATTTGAAGTTCTAAGGCGTTCATCAACTTGAATTCCGCGTGGAGTATGCTCGATACCCGCAGCGCTCAGATTTAATTTGTCAATATTAACCTTACGTCCAGTCGCCACCAACAAATGTGAACCACTGATGATTTGTTCTTTACCGCCAATTTCTACACTTATTTCGATCTGTCCAACTGCACCAGAGCTAATTTTAATGATTTTGATATCTTCGTAGAGATTCAAGCCTTGGTTTAGCATGTTTTGGCGTAACTCAGCGACTAAGTCAGCTTCATCGCGCGGTAGAATTTTACCTAAATTAAGCAGGCTGACTTTAATCCCCAACATTAAAAAAGCCTGTGCGAGTTCACAGCCAATGGGTCCACCACCGATAACGACTAAATGCTCAGGTGTCGCTTGTAAGTTAAAGATAGTTTCATTGGTCAGATAACTCACCTCATTTAAGCCAGGAATCGGAGGAACTACTGGCGAAGAACCTGTAGCAATAATAAAATATTTGGCGCTAATTATATCTTCATTTACTTTGACCGTGTTGGCATCAATAAAGCTCCCATAACCACGATAAACCGTTGCTCCCAATTGAGTAAAGCGCTCAACTGAATCGTGAGGAGCAATATTAGCAATTACTTCCTGAACTTTAGCCATAACCGCAGCAATATTTACCGGCTCGGCACTGGCGCTAAAACCAAACTTACTTGATTCACTAATCGCATGATAATGTTTGGCACTAGAGAGCAAGGCTTTAGAAGGTACACAGCCATAATTTAGGCAATCGCCACCCATCTTATGCCCTTCAATTAAGGCGACCTTAATCCCAAATTGACAAGCTCCTGCAGCGACACTTAGGCCACCAGCACCAGCACCAATAATACAGATGTCATAGTTATAATTAGCCATTGTTTTTTCCTTTTTTGCATGATTTTATTATTGCAGGAATAAACGAGATAACCCCAAGCAAAGTTAAGGCAATTAATATCTGCGGACTAATTAAGGCACTAAGCTTAAATTCATCTGAATTTTGCGCAAAAACACTCGTTAAACTAGCGCCAATATTGACATAAACAAAGGTTCCAGGGATAATTCCAATAAAGGTTGCCAAAATAAAGTCACGAAGTTTAATGTTAAAAATACCTGCGGCTAAATTAACCAGCCAAAACGGCATTATCGGTAGAAAGCGTAAGCTTAGTAAATAATAAAATGCGTTATGTTTAAGATTGGTTTCCATAAATTTAACCTTATTACCGATTTTAGCCGCAACACCCTCACCAAAAGCCAGTTGAACGGCGATTACCAATAATGTAGCGCCAAGAGTCGCAGAAATTACAACCAGTAGTGTCCCAATCAGGCTACCAAACAGAAATCCACCCAACAAAGAAAAAATACTCGCACCAGGAATTGAAGTCATAACTATAACGATATAACTCAGACAAAACATTAACACTGCCAACCAATAATGATACTGAACATAATCACTTAGCTGCTGATGATATTGTTTTAAAGTTGAAAAATTTAGATAGTGCAGCACATTTAACTGGATTGCCACCGTGATAATAGCCACGATGATGATTAGTGGAATAAAGCGTTTGATTTTTTTCATCTTGTTTCCTATTTACCGCTCAGCGACCAGTTATAAGAATAAGGTTACCGTTTTTAACGAGCGTCGCGGGTTACTTTAAATTTTTAAATGGCAATTGCAACATTTTTCCTAGATTTTGTGCAGCTTTAGTCTCCCGTAGATAGTCTAAGCCAATGATCATTTTCAACTGACCTAATTCTGGCTGAGCTTGATAGGTCTTAAACCAGCGATCCCACCACGGCAAATTAAATCCAAAATTAGAGTTTAACTCCCGCCACACCACCGAATGATGTACACGATGCATATCAGGGGTCACCAACACAAGGCGTAAAACTTTATCGAATTTAAGTGGTAAACGAATATTGCCATGATTAAACATTGCGGTGGCATTTAATAAGATTTCAAAAATCACTACCGCGAGGGCTGGAACGCCTAAGGCTAAAACTACTCCAAATTTAATTACCATCGACAAAATAATTTCGAGGGTGTGGAAGCGCGCGCCAGTAGTTACATCATAATCCAAATCAGCATGATGAACCTGATGTAGTTTCCATAAAAAACCGATTTTATGAAATAATACATGCTGTAAATAAATCGCCAAATCAAGCAGAATCACCGAGATTAAAACTATCCACCAACTCGAGAAATGCCAGAGATTAAATATACCAAAGCTATGTCGTTGCGCAATAATTGCCGCCCCACTAGCAGCGAGTGGAAAAAGTAATCGAAGTACCAGCGTATTTAAAAACGTTAATCCTAAGTTATTAACCCAGCGATAGGTTTTATTAATATTCAATTTGCGGCGTGGTGCAATTATTTCCCACAGCGCAACGAAGGTTAGCACACATGTAAAAATACCTAGCCGCAAACTGCTTTCGTAAATAAGGATATAATTATTCATTGGTTAGTGCTATTCTTATCTAGAAGAGTAAACCTCTTCACTCTTAGAGTTAAATTTACGAAAAATTTGGATTATAATACCTGTGCCAACACCCCAGATTGCATTAATCATAAATATAAGTGCAATAGTTGCGGGAGTGTAATTCATGACGATACCCTTTAGTGGAAAAACAACCAACACGGCACAAAGAGGGGGAAATACGCCACCAAAAGTGAATAATTTTAACCAATACGCAAATTTAACTGAATTATGTTTAAAGATAACCGCAGGAATAATACCCCATATTCCGCCCCAAAAAGCCAGTGAAATAAACGCTGGAATAGCAAAAGGTTTAGTAGCAGTCATGACATATGGCGCCTTAGGTACTACTCCAAGCTGAAATAAAACCTCCAAAACACCCTGATGAAAGATCAAAGTTGAGAGAAATCCCGCGATAAATCCAAGAATAATAATTTTTTTATTCATAAGTACGTCCTCATAGTTAGAGCGTTATTAGACAGATTATAAAGCCTATTTACTACATATAATGATTCATGCGAACTTGCAAAAATAATGATTAGCACCTAGAATTTTTTAAAAACTACCTTATCTGCACCAACCAATTTGACATACTAGTAAAGTATGTACGACAACAATTAGCTCAATAAAGACATGATTCTTGAAGATTTAATTAGCTTCGAGTGACTGAATTATATCGTGCATATCCGGCGCCGTATTACCAAATGCGATCAACAGAGCCGTAATCACAATTTTCAATCAACATTTCAATTTGATAAATAAAATTATTTCATTTCGAATTGCGGTGTTTTTTAGTGTTCTTAGGTATCTATCTGTTAATGCACAAAACTCGATAAAAATAAATGGTATTTATGACAATAACATCTACACAAACTTAGTTGACTTCATGTTTGAAGTTAACCAAGCTGACGCTGCACAAAATCATCAATTAACTGATTAGCGATCGAGTATTTTGAGGATGGGCGACCAGGGAGCTCATCCGCCGCATAAAACCCCGCCGCGCGCATTTCATCTGCATCTAAAACGATTTCACCATTCGCATATTCTGCGGTAAATGCGAGCATTAATGAATTGGGAAACGGCCAATATTGCGAACCAAAATAACGAATATTTTTAATTTGAAGGCCAACTTCTTCCAAAACTTCGCGCGCCACGGTTTGCTCAATACTCTCACCAACTTCACAAAATCCAGCCAGCACGCTCCATACATCCGCAGCAAAGTGTTTAGCTTGCGCCAGCAAAATTTTATCCCCACGCGTCACCGCCACGATCATCGCTGGACTAATTTGCGGATAAATTTCACGTTGACACAGCGCACAATATAACCATTTGCTACTTGGCGCAAGCATGGTTTGACTACCACACTGTGCGCAATAATTATTTGTCCGTTGATAATGCAGCATTTGTTGCGCAAAAATCACTTGCTCAACTAATTTAGTTTCAAGTAAATTAACCACTTGACGTAAATTAACTAACTCCAGCGCCGCATTCAATGCCACTTGTTCGGGGTTAATTAACTGCGCAACCAAGGCAGTATCAGCCAGCACAATTTTACTGAGCTGCAAATCCAACTCAGTTAGGTGTGTCGCATTTGGCAAAGCCCACGTGCTCGAGGTTTTAACTAGCAGCAAGCTTTGCTCATGAAAAATTAAGTGCATCGTTTATGGACGCAATAAATCATTAATTGAGGTTTTACTCCGTGTTTTAGCATCGACACGTTTCACAATAATTGCCGCATAAGTTGAATGACTACCATCCGCACTTGGCAAACTACCTGAGACAACTACCGAGTAAGCTGGCACACGGCCATAATGAATTTCACCAGTTGAGCGATCATAAATTCGCGTCGATTGACCAATAAATACGCCCATGCTAATCACGCTACCCTCTTCAACGATAACCCCTTCAACCACTTCAGAGCGCGCACCAACAAAGCAATTATCTTCAATAATTGTCGGATTAGCTTGTAACGGCTCTAATACACCACCAATGCCAACGCCACCCGACAAGTGTACATTTTTACCAATTTGAGCACATGAACCAACGGTTACCCACGTATCCACCATCGTTGCTTCATCAACATAGGCACCAATATTAATATAACTTGGCATCAAAATTGCATTCTTAGCCACATATGAGCCTTTGCGCGCTAACGCACCAGGTACCGCACGAAAGCCCCCAGCCACAAAATCAGCTTCAGAATAATTGGCAAATTTCATCGGAACTTTATCGTAGAATTTAGTAAAGCCAGCTTCGACCACTTGGTTTTGGTTTAAGCGAAAAGATAATAGCACTGCTTTTTTCAACCATTGATGGGTAACCCATTCGCCATTAATTTTTTCCGCCACGCGTAATTTACCTTCATCCAGCAAATTAATTGCTTCATCAACAGCTTGACGTAAAATTTGATCTTGTAAATTTAATTCAGGTAATTTGGCAAATGCCGCTTCAATAACTTGTTGTAATTGTTCCATTCCGAACTCCATAAAAATTAGTGCCTAATTATACAATATTTAGCTTAAAAATAATCAGCAACTGCTCATAACCGCTTGAGTAAAGCTAAAATACGACTGCGGATTAATTGTTTAATTAACCAATTATCCTTAACTACGTAGTTATTTATGCACCTCAGGTTCAATTTGTAACACCTCGAGCTGTTTTATAATCTCAGGAATTCGACTATTTAATGCATTAAATTGACTCTCACTAACTTTACCATAGCGCCGTTCAGCATAAAATAGATTAACCAGATTATTATTGTTTTGTTTATCACGATAGATTTTATGTACATTTAATTCTAAAATTAAATCGGATTTAGTCTCATTTAAATTGCTCGTGGCAAGCACCGACTCAACTGAGGAGCCTTTAGTAGTAACATAAACCTCTCCATTACCAGCACTGGCTCGCGCTGTTAAATAACACACGACATAGATCTCTCCAGACTTACCAGTAACCACAGCGTGTTTTGGAATTATTGAACCCTTTTTCTTTTTAGCATTCGAATATACGACCTGCGCCAAAACAGTTGGCTCAACTAACGGTGGCATAACTTGCATAGTTATCAAATTACGCCATGAACCAAAATCCTGATCACTGGGTAGAAATTCATACTGATAACCTGGTGATAGCGCCATTGGCATACTATCTTTTAATTGATAACCTTTATCCATAAAATTCATTTTAGAAACTGGAGGTTTAATTGTTACAAACTTTGACTTAACCGAAGTCGTAACCGTGGTAGGTTTTGGTGCAGCAGATTTTGTAAACACAATAAAGGATTCTACTTCTTGAGCCAACGCAATCTGTTCAGGTGTCGAACGCCTCCAATTAATTACATCATTTGGATGCTCTACTGGTATTAAATACATTACGCCCAAAATTGAGTCTGAGAATGCCGCATCTAAAACCACAACGCCTTTTTGCTCTTTAACCTGTAGATTTTTCTTCACCACATTAAGCACAAAATCAGAATTTAGCGCATACCAATCCGTTATTTCATAACCATGCTGACTTAAATAATCCGCAAAGTAACGCCCTGTAGCTCTTACGTGATATTTCCGTGGAAATATATACAGACTGAATCCGCGCTGAGTCTTACTTTGATAACTTTTAGTAGCAACTTTACCAATATCACTAATGACTAAGACACTCTCGCCAAGAGGCGCGAAACTCTCCGCGTTCAATGAGTAACCCGCCACCGCATAGGTGAAATTAGAACAAATTACACCAATAATAATGAAATAAAATTTAATCATTTCAGAGCACTCAACCAGTTAGTTCGCAATAAAAAAAGCAGGTAGATTTCCTACCTGCTCCGCTATTATAAATCAAGCAACAAGCGTGCTGGATCTTCCAAGGCATCTTTGATTGCCACCAACGCTAACACTGCTTCGCGACCATCAATAATCCGATGATCATACGACAGCGCTAAATACATCATTGGGCGAACCACAACTTGACCATTTTCCACTACCGCACGGTCTTTGGTCGCATGCATACCCAAAATCGCCGATTGCGGAGGATTAATAATTGGGGTTGACATCATTGAACCAAAAGTACCACCATTGGTTACCGAGAACGTACCACCAATTAATTCTTCTAGTGCTAATTTACCATCTTTAGCGCGTTTACCAAAATCGGCAATTTGCTTCTCAATATCGGCAATTGACATATTTTCAGCGTTGCGTAAAATTGGCACAACTAAACCGCGTGGTGAACCAACCGCAATTCCGATATCAAAATAACCATGATAAACAATATCATCACCATCAACTGAGGCGTTTAAGACTGGATATTGTTTTAATGCAGACAAGGCTGCTTTAACAAATAATGACATAAAACCAAGCTTAACGCCATGTTTTTTCTCAAATTGATCTTTATATTTAGCACGTAAATCCATAACCGGCTTCATGTTAACTTCATTAAACGTCGTCAAGATGGCGTTGGTTTGTTGGCTTTCCAATAAGCGTTCGGCAACCCGTTTACGTAACCGACTCATTGGTACACGCTCTTCAATTCGTGAACCTTTACCTGCCATTGAATTTAACACGTCTTCTTTTAGTACGCGTCCACCACGGCCACTACCCGCAACATTACTTAAATCCACGCCATTATCCGCGGCAACTTTGGCTGCTGCAGGCATCGCTTTAACACCATTACTTGCCGCAACAGGAGCCACCGCTGCAACTGCTGCTTGAGCAGGTGCTGTGGCAACTGGCGCAACTGCTTCGGGTTTAACCTCAGTATCTAGATACGCAATTAACTGACCGCTAATAACTACATCGCCAGGTTTTCCAACAATTTCCACTAAAGCACCATCTTCAGGTGCAGGCAATTCCAAAACTACTTTATCAGTTTCTAAGTCAATCAAACACTCTTCGCGCTTAACAAACTGTCCTGCTTGTTTGTGCCAATTTAATAACACCGCTTCACTTACCGATTCAGGTAACTGAGGAACTCTAATTTCAATTTTCATAAACTCATTCCTAATAAAGATTAATTATGTAAATTACTTGGTTTATAAATAATACAGCCGAGTAAAAAAATCGGTTGTGCCAATACCAAAAATAATAAGCCCAATCCCATTAACGGCATCGTAAATGCCGCAACTTTTGTCAATACACCACTGATTTTAAACCATAAATTATTTGCATTCTTACCCAGAAGTAGCAAATTTGTCGCCACCAAGTAAGTAGTATACGTTAAAAACAATAACAAGCCAACTATCAGCGCAATACTTAAATAATTCAACATTGAATTATTTGTCACTGCGGCTTGGTCTAAATTAATATATGCCAAAAATCCCATCGCTGGCAGCAATGGAATTAATTGAATCAGCGAAATGCGAAATAATTTAGAACCAAAACCTAATTTATCAATTTGTAAATAAAGATACATCAGCAAAATTAAGCCAGGCAATGCCAGCCATTCTAATTTTGGAAACGCACCTGCGGCAAATAGAATTAAAGCTATGCCACCGATCAGATTAATTTGTTTATTCATCCGTCTAGTTGCCTAATGCCGCATTTAACAAATCTGCCAATTGCTGATTATGCATAGTTGAAGTTCCACACGCTGGTGCTGCCGCACGTGGACGACTAGCGGCAATAAAGCGTGCTCCAGCCACTAAACAAGCATCTAAATCTTCACGAATCTGCAACCAGGCACCTTGATTATACGGTTCTTCTTGTGCCCAAACAAACTCTTTGGCTTGAGTATATTTCGCTAACTCAGCGCTAAGTTGTGCACTTGGCAATGGATATAATTGTTCCACACGCACAATTGCGACCGCTTCAGTTAAATTACGTTCGGCACGCGCTTTAACTAAGTCATAATAAACTTGTCCAGTACACACGATTACGCGTTTAGCACTCGTTGCTGACGTTATATCAGCGATCAGAGGTAAAAATACTCCATTAGTAAGTTCACTCACATCACTCATGGCATCTTTAAAGCGCAACAAACGTTTAGATAAGAAAATCATTAATGGCTTAGCATAATTCGATTTAGCTTGACGGCGAATTAAATGGAACATTTGCGCAGCAGTTGATGGAATTACCGCAATAATATTATTTTCGGCGGCTAATTGCAAGAAGCGTTCAATCCGTGCTGAGGAATGCTCTGGACCTTGACCATCAAAACCATGCGGTAAAATCATGGTTAAGCGACTGAGGCTACCCCATTTGGCTTCACCTGAAATGATAAATTGATCTATCATTACCTGTGCGCCATTGGCAAAATCGCCAAATTGACCTTCCCAAATCGTTAAATTATGAATATTTTCTAAACTATAGCCATATTCAAAACCTAGCACGCCCTCTTCATTAAGGATTGAATCATAGACCCCAAACCAACTCTTATTTTGCGCATTTTTTAGCGGAATATAAATTCCCTCACTGCGTTGACGACGATTCATATTATGCCATGCCGCATGCCGATGTGAGAACGTACCCCGTCCAGCATCTTCACCACTTAGGCGCACACTAATTCCATCATCCAATAACCCAGCATAAGCCAAAGTTTCCGCCATCCCAAAATCAACTGGTTGTTTACCAGCACCCATCGCTTGACGGGTATCAATTAATTTAGTCACCGTAGCGTGCAATTTAAATTCTGGATCTGCGGGTTTAGCTGTCACAATCGTAGTTAATTTTGCTAATTGCTCAGAACTAATTTTAGTCGCAGTTGGCGTATTCCATTGAACATTAGCAAATTGTTCCACAGCATAATTGTAGCGTGGCAAAGGTAGCATCGTGTCTTTATGGACATGTTCACCTTTAAGCAACGCCGCACGATATTCTTCGAGCAATTTAACATCATCGCCTTCGGCAATCACGCCTTGTGCAACTAATTCTTTAGCAAATAACGCCCGTGTACCAGGATGTTGTTTTACTTTAGCATACATTAAAGGTTGAGTTAAGGTTGGATCATCGGCTTCATTATGTCCATGACGACGGAAACACACCATATCAATTAAAATATCCCGTGCAAATTCCTGACGATACGCCACGGCTAAATCAATCGCAAAAATTACCGCACGTAAATCATCGGCATTCACGTGAATAACTGGAGTTTCCACCATTTTGGCAATATCACTGCAATAGCGTGAAGAACGGTTATCGCTCACCCGTGAAGTGGTAAAGCCAACTTGATTATTAACTACAATGTGAATTAATCCATAACCACCATAGGTACGGGTTAAACTCATATTAAATACCGCTTGATTGGTACCTAAACCGATCAAAGCCGAATCACCATGAATTAACACCCCCATTACGGAAGCTTTATCGGTCGCTAATTTATCTTGTTTCGCGCGAACAATTCCCTGCACCACAGGATTAATTACCTCTAAATGCGATGGGTTGTATGCCAACGCCACTTTGACTTTTTTACCATTAATGGTTGAATATTCGCACGCATAGCCTTTATGGTATTTAACATCACCACTAGTGACAAATTCATAATGTGGATAATTACCATCAAATTCATCAAATAGTTTTTGGGGTGCTTTACCCGTGATATTAATTAGCGTATTTAAACGCCCACGATGCGCCATACCCAAATCAATATCATTAACCCCCACCGCAGCAGCTTGACTAATCATACGATCCAGTAACGCAATCAGTGTATCGCCACCCTCTATTGAAAAGCGCTTTTGCCCAACGTATTTATTATGCAGATATTTTTCTAAACCCTCGGCTTCAGTCAGTTTTTGCAAAACTTGCTTTTGTTCTTCTGGATTCAATTTAAAAGTTAAGTAATTATCTTCAACTTTTTCAAGCAACCACTGATGTTCCGTAACATCACTAACATAAGAAAATTCAAAACCCGTATTGCCGCAATAAATTTCTTCATAATGCGCCACAATATCTTTTAATTTAGAAACCCGTGCTTTACGTAAATCATAATCATTATAAAATTCATTTTCTAATTCATTACTCAGACCATAGGTTTCTAAGCGTAATTCAACAGGTCGCTCCAACACCTCGCGTTTTAACGGATCAAGCTTGGCAAATTTATGCCCCCACACGCGATAAGCATCAATTAAACTATGCACATTTACCTGAGAACTACTCATGCCCTCGCTACTTGCTGCACTGAGGGTTGGGTTACTGGTTAAAATTGAGAATTTCTGCTTAATATCATTATGGTTAACATCTTTGGCACCACCATCTTGAAGAGTATCAAAATAAGTTTTCCATTTGGGCTCAACGCTGGCTGGATTATCAAGGTATAACTCATACAGCTCCTCAATAAAATCACTATTCGCACCAAACAGGTACGATGAATTCCAATTCTGTTGCATGCTTTGCATTTTTTTCACCTTAACTTAAAAATTAATATATGCGGAATTAATATTTTTATCGGTTAAATTTGTTCAAACTAATCTCTGTCAGCTCAGTAATACTTAACTAGACTAATTTCTCTAAGGGAAATTTGGTGGTGATTTTATCACTCTTAATTAATTGATTCAATAGATTGTTTAACTTAATGTTGCGCTCTTCATAAAAACCTACCTAAAAAACCTTATAGTTTAATTCTAAATTCAACTACCCATTTGTAACACAATTAGTTGAACTATTGCAATTGGCTACCGTAATTTCACCTGAAATAATACTGCTTAACCAACTATAATATGCTGAAACATTGGTTGCTCCATTTGGCAAACTACTATAAAATGTTCCACAAGCATTTGTCGGTCCGTAAGTATGTTCAGAGAGTAAAATCCAATTTACCCCATCTGGCGAAAATAAATCACCGCCGCCCGAGTCACCACCACAAACTAGTGCACTATAGCCATAATTTGATGCTGAAGGATTAAAATAACTATTGTATAAATAATGGTATCCAGGGTTATCGCTTTGTTGGTAAACATAATTAACCACATAAAACATCTGCCCACTACCACCGTTAACATTATTACTACCATACCCCATTGAGAGCACTGGCGCCATAGTGTATGAACTAGGATAAAGGCTACCATCGTTAATTTGCGGATAATTATGCGGTGCTGGATTAAAATTACTAGCAATATGGATTAAAGCGATGTCATTACCTTGACCGCCATCACTCACCGCAAAATTAGGACAGTTACCCAAACTTGTAAACGTTGCACCATCACAATAATTACTTGGTAAAAAAACAGTTGCCGAAGAGCTAACTGTTGTAATAGTACCACCAGCACCACCAAATCCTTTGGCAATTGAAATCGTACTTGGAATTAATAACTCACTTGGCAACAGCACATTTGTCGCAGCTTTTGCCGTAACAAAACAATGCGCCGCACCAACTAACCACGTACCACCTGCATTATCGCTGGCAACAGGCGTTGCTGAACACAACGTGCTGCCATCTCTTTGAACTAATGCGGCTAGACTTTCTGCAGCAGGATTAGTATTATATCCATAAGCAATTTGTAAGCCATTCGTAGTTAGCGTTGTTTGTGGAACAAACGAAGGAATTGCGTTGGAAAATCCATTTGGCAAAGTTGCATAAGATTGTGCGGCTGGATATGGATATGGCGAAATTCCAGTGTAAGGATTTGTACCGCTACTACTGCTCCCGTTATTGCATCCATTTAAAAATGCAGCAACTCCAACCAACACAATCATGCCAAGTTTATTCATAACTAGCAACCTCACAATTAAATTTTGCTACTCAATTATCCGTTAGTCACGCAAGTAGTTACACCATTGGTACTATTCTGACAATCACTGATCGGGTCAGCACTATTTAAAATTGGCATAATCCAATCATAATATGCTGATACATTGGTTGCACCATTTGGTAAACTGGAGTAAAACGTACCACATGCTCCACCAGGACCATAGGTATGCTCAGATAATAAAATCCATTTTGAGCCAGTCCAAAATAAATCGCCACCACCCGAATCACCGCCACAAATTAAAGCACTATAACCAGATTGTCCAAAACCACCATTATTATAAAAGCTATTATACAAATAATGATAACCTCCTTGACCTAATGGCGTTGAATCTTGCTGCCAATATTGATAATTAGCGGTATAGAACATTGTACTGCGGGGCAAATTATCTGAAGTCGATGGAGTTTGCGTATTTAATCCATAGCCGACCGATAACACTGGTGCCGCAGTATATGGTGTTGGATATTCACTAGCGGGAACAACTTGCGGATAAGACTCTTGGTCACCAAATCGACCACTGATTTGAATTACCGCAATATCATTACCCTGAGTATTAGCTCCATCACTCGGTGAAAAATTAGGACAATGCCCATCTATACCAAAAGTTGCATTATAACAATAATCTTGGCGCAAATAAACTGCTACCACAGGATAACTTTCCCAATTTGCAGCAGTTTTACTTACTCCATGATAGACCTTCAACACACTGATTGGCGATAAATTAGCACTCTTCAACGTAGTTGCTGAAGTCTTATTATCTACAAAACAATGCGCAGCACCGATCAAAAAAGTCGTTTTACTGGATTCATTATACTGAACTGGCGTTGCCGAACACAGCGAATTGCCCATTGTCACATACGCAGTTAAATTTGCAATACTCGATTCGCTATTATTACCATACGCGATTTGCAGACTTGGTAAACCATTTGGCCAAAAAGCATTCGGATAAGGCTCAACCAAACCAATCGGTTGCCCGAGCTGAGAATACGGCACCGATTTACCATTAACATTATACGTTCCAGCTGGCATCGTTGCTGACGGTGGGGTTGGATCCGTTGCAAAATTTGAATCACTACCACCATCTTCGCTACTACTAGAACCACCGCCACCATTACAAGCAACCAACATCGCGCCACACAGAGCACCTAACACCAGAGTGAAATTCTTACCCATAAACTACATTCAAAAAAAGAGCACCCGCCAAAGCGGTGCTCATTATATAATTAAGTTATTTACGTTCACTAACCGCTACATAATCCCGTGCCGTATAACCAGTATAAAGTTGACGTGGACGCCCAATTTTAAAATCAGCATCTTCAATCATTTCTTGCCATTGAGCTAACCAACCAACCGTACGTGCCAACGCAAAAATCGTGGTAAACATATTAGTTGGAATACCAATTGCTTGTAAAATGATTCCTGAATAAAAATCTACATTTGGATAAAGTTTATGATCAATAAAGTAACTATCTTCCAAAGCAATTTTTTCTAACTTCATAGCTAATTTAAACAACGGATCTTCACGCTTGCCCAAAGCATCGAGCACATCATTACAAGTTTGACGCATGATGCTCGCACGTGGATCCATATTTTTATAAACACGATGACCAAAACCCATCAAGCGGTATTTCTTATCTTTAACACCTTGCATATATTCTTCAACTTTTGATTCATCACCAATTTCAGTCAACATTTTTAATACCGCTTCATTGGCACCACCATGTGATGGACCCCATAAACACGCTACCCCTGCTGCCACTGCGGCAAATGGATGTGTACCAGAGCTACCCGCTAAACGTACAGTGGAAGTTGAAGCATTTTGTTCGTGATCGGCATGCAATAACAAGATCCGATCAAAGGCTTTAGCAATGATTGGATTTGGTTTATACTGTTCGCATGGAGTTGCAAACATCATGTGTAAGAAGTTTGAAGCATAATCCAAATTATTTTGTGGATACATAAATGGCAACCCTTGATTATAGCGATAGCACATCGCCACGATAGTCGGCATTTTAGCAATTAAACGACGAATTGCAATTCTGCGATGATCAGCATTAGTAAAATCAAAATCTTCAGGATAAAACGCGGCCATTGCGCTAACCGCACCACCCAGCATCGCCATTGGATGCGAGTCACGACGGAAGCCTTTAAAAAAGCTATGAAACTGATCAGGAACCATATTATGACGTAAAATCGCATGTTCATATTCATCTTTTTGCGCTTGGGTTGGTAATTCACCACGCAATAATAAATACGCGCCCTCTAAATGGGTTGAGTGTTCTGCCAATTGTTCAATTGGATAACCGCGATAAAATAATTGACCTTTATCGCCATCAATATAGGTAATTTTTGATTCACAGGCAGCCGTGGCTAAAAACGCGGGATCATAGCTCCACATTCCAGATTTACCAAAAGTTCTAAAATCCACTACATCTTGACCAATCGTGGCTTTGTAGATTGGATATTCAACTACTTTTCCATTACCAAAATCAACCTTAACTGCTTTAACAGCTTCTACCGATGAGTTCATTTGTTCAGTCATGAAATATTCCTTATAAAAATTAATTCGTGCAATTTTATTCACAATTTCTTGTAATGCTGGATCGGCTAACTCTTTTTTCCATTGAAAGAGGGTTAACAAATCACCATCTTCTAAAGTTAAAAGATATTGATATGCCAACAATTCGACCTCATTTAATTTAGCCAATTCACCAGTATTAATAAAGCGTTCAAAGTACAAATCTAATTCAAGCATTGAGCGGCGCGAACGCCATTTAAGCTTCTCAATTGAAACATAGTCCATAGTTTTACCATACATTCGTGCAAAAGAATAGACGATATTCTACAATCAGAAATCGTCTATTCATGAACTTTAGACAGTTCGAGCTAACATCATTTCTTTGATTTTACCAATCGCTTTAGTCGGGTTGAGTTTTTTAGGGCAAACATCAACACAATTCATGATTGAATGGCAACGGAATAAGCGATACGGATCGTTCAAGTCATTCAAACGCTCATTGGTTGCTTGATCACGGCTATCAGCTAAGAAACGATAGGCATGCAATAAAGCCGCTGGTCCAAGAAATTTATCTGGATTCCACCAAAAAGACGGGCAAGCCGTTGAACAGCACGCGCATAAAATACACTCAATTACGCCATCTAATTCTTTACGATCTTCTTGTGACTGATAACGTTCACGCTCAGGCATTGGACGTTCATCAATTACATAGGGTTTAATCGAATGATATTGATGGAAAAACTGGGTCATATCGACAATTAAATCACGAATAACTGGTAAACCTGGAATTGGGGATAATACAATCGGTTGTTTCAAATCCGCGATATCGGTTAAACAGGCTAACCCATTGCGACCATTGATATTCATGGCATCCGAGCCACACACGCCCTCACGACATGAGCGACGGAACGACACCGAATCATCGGCATCATCTTTAAGTTTAACCAGAACATTTAATAATTTCTTATCGTGTTCGCCAACCTCAATTTCATAATCTTGATAATAAGGTTTAGTATCTTTTTCAGGATTATAGCGATAAATCGAAAATTTTACTTTATTTGCCATGTTATACTCCTAATAGACACGTTTGGCAGGTGGCATATAATCCACTGACAAGGGTTTAGTATGGACATCTTTATATTCCAAACGGCGTTCGGCACTATAATACAAACTGTGTTTCATCCATTTTTCATCATTGCGATCTGGATAATCAACCCGCGCGTGCGCTCCACGTGATTCAGTACGTTCACGAGCGGCCAACATAGTTGCTACCGCAACCTCCAGCGTATTTAAAAACTCTAACGCTTCAACTCGCGCAGTATTAAAGACTTTAGATTTATCATTAATATAGAGAGTTTGTGCTTGGTCATAAATAGCTAAGATTTTCTCAACACCATCATCTAACACGTCTTGAGTTCTAAACACCGAGGCATGTTGTTGCATACAGACTTGCATCGCATTTCTAACCTCAGCAACTTTAACACCGCTTGCGGCCGCGGTTTCTAATTTAGCTAAGCGCGCCAAAGTAAATTCACCCGCATTTTCAGGCAAAGGTTTTGCATCAGCCAAGGTTTTAACAAATTCAATAACGCTATTACCTGCCGATTTACCGAATACAACCAAATCCAATAACGAATTAGTTCCTAAACGATTCGCACCATGTACCGAAGCACAAGCACATTCACCAGCAGCATAAAAGCCCTTAACAATAGTTTCATTGACACCACAAATTACTTCACCTCTATAATTGGTTGGAATACCACCCATCATATAATGTGCTGTTGGCACCACTGGAATTGGTTGTTTAACTGGGTCAATGCCCAAGAATTGAATTGAAATTTCACGAATACCTGGTAAGCGTTGATCAATTACTTCAGCACCCAAATGGTCTAATTTCAATAATACGTGATCTTTATTTGCACCACAACCACGACCTTCATTAATCTCAATTTGCATTGCGCGTGATACTACATCGCGTGAAGCCAAATCTTTTGCAGTTGGTGCATAACGCTCCATAAAGCGCTCGCCATCACCATTCAATAAATAACCACCCTCACCGCGCACGCCCTCGGTAATTAATACCCCAGCGCCGTACAAACCGGTTGGGTGAAATTGCCAAAATTCAATATCTTCAACTGGTAATCCAGCACGTAAGGTCATACCTAAACCATCACCGGTATTAATAAATGCATTGGTTGAAGCTTGATAAATTCTACCAGCACCACCAGTTGCAAAGAGCACCGCTTTAGCATGAATAATATAAACTTGACCAGTTTCCATTTCCAAAGCCGTAACCCCAACCACATCACCAGCTGCATCACGAATTAAATCTAATGCCATCCACTCAACGAAAAAGTGGGTTTGCGCTTTAACATTGCGTTGATAAAGAGCATGTAACATCGCATGACCAGTTCGATCGGCAACCGCACAAGCTCTACGCACAGGCTTTTTACCAAAATCAGCCATGTGACCACCAAATGGGCGTTGATAAATTTTACCATTTTCTAAACGGTCAAACGGCATACCATAATGTTCTAATTCAGACACCGCATCGGTAGCTTGTTTACACATAAACTCGATCGAATCTTGATCACCAAGCCAATCCGCACCTTTAACCGTGTCATACATATGCCAATGCCAATTATCTTCTTCAGAATTCCCAAATGATGCGGAGATTCCACCTTGAGCGGCCGCAGTATGTGAACGAGTTGGGAACACTTTAGATAAAACAACAGTTTTTAATCCAGCTTCAGACAATTGCAAAGCCGCACGTAATCCAGCACCACCACCGCCAACAACGACGGCATCAAATTTTAATATCGGTAAACTCATTAATTAATCCTCTTTATGCCCACAAAATTACTGCAGAATAGATAAAAGATCCAACTAACCAAACTATAATCATAGTATAGAAAGTAACTCGAGTGCTGTAAGATTTAACGTAATCCATCACAACATCGCGCATCCCAATCCAAGCATGAAGAACCACACCGAGAATAGTAATTTGGGAGAAAATTTTAACAAATGTAAAACTAAAGAATTGCTGCCACGTAATAAAATTAGCATCAATAATTTGATTAGCTAGAACCATGAAAACAAATAGTACTATAATTGCGACCAACATCAAAACCGCAGTAATGCGTTGTTGTAACCATGAATTCACACCATGTCCAGCACTTAAAGACTTGCGTTCTTTTACCATATTAGTGCTCCCACTGCAATCGTTAATAATAAACTGACAACTAACACCACCCGCGCGGTTTTTTTGGCGGTTTCACGTTCAATTCCACGGTGAATGTCCAAAAATAAAAATCTAACCCCAGCACACATATGATGCATAAGCGCCCAAATTAAAACTAAATAAATCAGTTTAGTCAGCGGACAAGATGCGATAAAATAACATGTTTGATAAAATTGTGAATTAGTTAGTGATTCATGAAATAAAATTAGAACCAAGGGAATCGCTAGAAACATCAAGACTCCAGATATCCGATGGAGTATAGAAATTTTAGCCATAATTGACATTTTAGAACCAAGCTTTGGGATATCCAAAAACACTGGTCGCTGTTGTTTTTCCATAAAGACCTCTTTAAACATTGCAATGATTAGGCAGCATCTTAATTACTGCTAGAATTACCCCGATTTTATCACATTAAACCACTCTGATAAAGATAAAAATACATCCCTGAGACTCTTTCGAATTTCATAAGTAAAACCCAAGCTCACACTCCAGAACGTAATTTTTCAACCTGAGTAACTTCATCTGTAATATTTCGCGTTAGATTTGCTTGGTAGAATTCAGCGGATGCAATCAAATTCAAATCAAGCTCATGAATAATTTGAACCTCGACCACCCCAGCACTTAAATTTAAACCAAAAACGTGTCCACCAATTTCTTGTTTAGCATCCACAAAATGAAAATGAAAACCAGGGACGTTTACTTGAGCTAAATAATTCGGAAAATAGACCCCGACTAAGGTTCCTTGCAACTGTTCAAAAGTACAGGTTCGTTGTAAATCTGGCAAAATTTCAATTAAGCGTCGATACGGACGACACGTACATTCTTCACTTCTGAGATCAATCTGCGAAAACACACCTTTAATCTTAAACGTATAGATTAAATTCAATGAAGGTAATTGTGCCAATAACTGACACTCCAAGTCGGCAAACGAATCGGCCTTGAGCTCGAAGCTTAAACTCGGCTGAAAGTGACTAATTATTGCAAATGGAGTTTTATCCTCTTTAAGCAGTTTATTTAAGCGACAATTGGCATCAGCCCGAAAAAACTCGCCATCGCAAATGATAAGTTCACCATTAATCGCATCTAAAGTGCCAAGTCCCAAATCACCTTTACTCGCAAGATATTCCAGCGTAGTGTCACCATCATAAACCGCTTCTAATAAAGAATTAATTGTCCCTGTTTGATAAATTGCATGTTTAAGCATCGTTAATTCCCATAGCCCGCTGGTAAATTTTTACGCGCAACCCAAAATAAACTTATTAGTCCTAAAATAATGAAGATCAAAATATATCCACTTGGTGCAAATAATAATAAATTATAATGTTGAATCAGTTCAGTGACAATGATTGGCGCAAACCCAGCAAAAGATGTAATTGATAAATTATAGCAAGTTGCAACGCCGCTTAAGCGCACATTACTAGGAAACAGCGCCGTTAAATAAAGTGGAACTAGTAACCCCAGCACCCCATGTCCGAGCATTAATAAAATATAACCCCCCATTACGCTCAATTGTTTACCGATTAAAAAATACGCAACTGGGACTATAATCAGGTTAATCAGCAAACTCCAACACATTAACTGTGGCAAGTTACTCTTTTTACGCCATAAATATCCAGCTGAAAATATTGCTAGCACCGTAACGACTAATCCAATTGGCAATAATTGACTCACGCTATCATTCGAGATGTGTAAAAATGTCTGCAAATAGGTTGCCATAAAAATAATCGCCAGCACCGAAAAGACTTGCTGCACTGCGGAAAAAATCATCCCTTGAATAACCTGAGACCAATGTTTGCGGAACAAATAAACAATTGGTATTTTAGGTTTAGTCATAATGTTCTTAAACTCTTTAGTTTCGTGAAGACTTTTACGGATTTGATAACTAATAAAGCAAATTACACCACCAATCACAAAAGGAATTCGCCACGCAAATTGATTTAATTGTGCTGCGCTAAAAATATGACTTAAGAGATAATTAATTGCCGCTGCCAATAAATAGCCACTAAACACACTTGCCATGGTTATTCCAAACGCCAGAATTTTTTTATCGGCTAAGGACTCGCTTAAATAGACATAGGTTGTTGGCAACTCGCCACCTAAGGCTAAACCTTGCAATAAACGACATAATAGTAATAGAACTGGTGCCCAAAGCCCAATTTGTTGATAGGTTGGTAACAACGCAATTCCTAATGACGATATCCCCATAATAAAAATCGTCAGAATCAAAACCTTCTTCCGCCCAAATTCATCACCGATATGACTAAAGAGCAAGCCACCAATTGGACGCAAAATAAAACCCAATAGAAAAACCATATAAGTTTGTAAAATTACGGTATAGGGATTAGTTGAGGGGAAAAATTGATGCGCAAAGTAAATCGAAAAGGTTCCATAAATCGCAAAGTCATAGAGTTCCAACATGCCACCTAATGATGACAAACCAATTATCTTGCGTTCTTCTTTATTCATCTATCCACTTACCTTTAGTTAAAAAACAATCAGTATTATTCTGATTAGTTATATAAAATTAAAGCTGCTATTTTAACACTAAATTCACCCTAATTTTACGGCTAATTTAGAACCTGAATTCTAAATTATTCATTCAACTAGCAGACTATGCTCAAATAGTAAATGCAATCAATATCCATAACACTAACCTCTTTAAGCCACAGCATAGTCAAGCAAAATTTGACAATTAATCTGATTAATTCAGATCTTGTGCAAAAAATCGGGGCAACACAGACTATTCAAACCCAGCTCAGGTTATAATTACACCCTTAAAGATTTTATGATTGATTAACATGCTGTATATTTGTGCAACTCCAATTGGTAATTTAGACGATATTAGCTTGCGCGCCTTGGAGATACTCGCTAAAGCCGATATTATTTTATGCGAAGACACCCGTAATAGCCAAAAACTATTAAACCATCATGGCATAAACCAAAAGCGTTTAATTGCACTTCATGACCACAATGAGAATGAAGTCAGTCAAAAAGTACTCGAATGGCTCAATCAAGAACTCTTAATTGTCCAAATTAGTGATGCTGGAACTCCTGGCATATCTGATCCTGGTGCACGCTTATGCAACGTACTTCATGCCAACCAAATTACTCCACATCCGCTACCTGGCGCCTGTGCATATATTAGTTTGTTGTCTGTCAGCGGGCTAGTGGATACTCCAAGCTTATTTCATGGATTTTTACCGAATAAATCTACCCAACGCCAAAAACAACTAAACACTTGGCTAAGCGTCGAATATGCGGTAGCTATTTACGAATCACCGCACCGAATCTTAGATTCACTAAGTGATATTGTTCAATGTTTGGGTGGAACTCGCGAAATTGTTATGGGAAGAGAAATGACTAAACATTTTGAAACCATCAAAAAACTCTCGGCAGGTGAACTTTTAGAATTTGTAAAATCAGACTCAAATCAACAACGTGGAGAATTTGTGTTGATCATATTACCACCACTAAAAATTAGAAATACCGAAGAGCAACTCACCGCCGAACAAATTAGTGCCTTAAATATTATCGCGGCGGAATTACCCAGCAAAAAAGCCGTTAATCTCACCAATAAGCTTTTTGGTGGAAATAAAGATTTGCTCTATCAATATTTACTTGATCTTAAAGCAGATTAATTTGTTTAATTCCCATTGTTTAATAAGTTGACAATTAAACAGATTAACTACTTAATGCAAAGTTATAGCGAGATCATTATACAAATTTGAAATAAAAAAGCCCCATCACGCTATGTGAGTGGGGTATTTTTTCATTATTATTAACTGATGTGGTAAGCAATTACATGTATTCAACTATTTAAATCATGGCTAATAGACTCCAAATTGGTCATTGAGCAAAAGCTCTTTGACCTTTGGAGGGAGATATGATGGATTGAGTTGGTTTGTGTTTTGTTGACTATACTGTGTTTGTATTTGTCTTTGAAATACAAAAGCCCAGACTAATCTGGGCATTTGATGTAAGGCGCTTGGCAATGTCCTACTTTCGCATGGGCGAACCACACTATCATCGGCGATGACTCGTTTCACTGTCCTGTTCGAGATGGGAA
>JACCDZ010111283.1_pt1 | contig 73206 bp, 75 predicted proteins | sample 7449551 | NCBI WGS metagenome assembly JACCDZ01 (sample SAMN15323452, study PRJNA562643) | freshwater metagenome | isolation source: river surface water | place: USA:Blue River Watershed | collected 2017-08-18
AGCAGAAGGTCCAATGGTCGGCACTTTCCACGTATCTGCCAAGAAGCAGAAAGCAAGTTTTGCCATTGTGCCAATTCTGGAACCGGTCATAGAAAAATTATCCGCGCGCATTGCGGTAAGTGAAGCTGCCCGAGAAACATTAAAGGCACATTTAGAAACTGATGCCGTAGTGATACCTAATGGAATTTATACAAAGCGAATGATTGGAAAAGTGCGTCCAGAATGGAGCGGTGAGACACTCGGGTTCATGGGACGTTTTAATGAGCCCAGGAAAGGCTTGAAAGTACTTATCGACGCGCTACCAATAATTAGCAGATTTATGCCTAACGTGAGAGTGCTGGTAGCAGGACCGGGTGAACCCGAGGAATTTCTTGAAGAGATTGATCCACAGCTACGAAATCGCATTGAATTTCTTGGCAAGTTAAGTGAAGAAGAGAAGGCCGACTTTATGTCTTCAGTCGGTGCATATATTGGTCCAAATACTGGTGGCGAGTCGTTTGGAATTATTTTGGCAGAAGCTTTGGCAGGTGGCGCTGCAGTCGTGGCATCAGACATTCCTGCTTTTGCAGCGGTGTTAGAAAATGGAAAATATGGCAAATTATTTAGATCTGAAGATTCCACAGACTTGGCAAAGGTAGTTATTGATTTACTTAGAGATCGAACCGCTAGAGATCAGATGGCAAAAGATGGTCAGAAATATGCACAGAAATTTGATTGGGATGTTGTAGCTAAAGATATCTTTGAAGTTTATGAGATGGCGATTGTCGGTAACGGTAAAGTTGGTTTAGCGTCAGAGAATCGTCCATGGAATAGGATCTGGAATAAATAATGTCGCAGACCGCTATTTATATTGCACTTTTAGTGCTCTTTCTTTGGTATTTGTCTTTTACGGCCTCGCGGCTAGATCGACTCCATCACCGTGTCGAAACAAGTTGGGCGGCATTGGATAGCTTGCTGCAAAGGCGTGCTGCAATTGCATTAGAGATTGCGCACTCATCTTTTGCCGATCCGGGACTAGCTTTGATCTTGAATCAGGCCGCGCATTTAGCCCGGGAAGCTGATATTTCTGAAAGATCAGATGCGGAGAGTGGACTAACCGGAGCGCTCGGGCTATTACTAATGAATGTACATGAAAATACTGATGATGCACTTCTAAAGGAATTAAGTGAGGTCACGGACCGGATAAGGGTTGCCGTTAAGCTGCACGTCGAAGCCGTAAATCGAACTCAGTTACTCAGAAGAAAATTTATTGTAAAAGTATTTAGATTAGCCGGTCGCGCACCGCTACCGAGTATTCACAAGTTTGAAGATGATGCTATTTAACAGGAAGTTGCTCGCTGCTGCCATAACCCTACTTTTATTATCTGCTTGCAGCTCAGGTGGGGGAAATTCGATAACCGGTGAAGAAGTACCAGCATCACCAATAGTGGTCGTAAAGATCGATGATACAAATGAGGCTCATCCTCAAGTTGGAATTGATAAAGCTAATTTAGTTTATATCGAACAAGTAGAAGGTGGCCTGGTCAGATTGGCCGCTTTGTTCTCCAGTAATTTGCCGGATTACATCGGGCCAGTTCGAAGCGCCAGAATTTCTGATATTGATTTATTAGCCCAATTTGGCAAAGTTGCCTTCTTCTATTCGGGTGCACAATCGAAGTTATACCCAGTCATCAAAGAGGCAAATCTCTTTGATATTGGAGCAATGCATGAATCACCGAAAATTTATACTCGAGATCCAAATCGATATGCACCATATGACATGGTTTTATACGGTCCCGAAGTTAAAAAGCGAATCGCTGATTTGGATGTGGCGACCACAAAAGATTTCGGTCTCTCATTTGGCGAATTGGTAAATAAGGGAAGAAAAATCTCTTCAGTAAAAGTTAATTGGCCAGCTGCCAGCTATTCAGCAATTTGGAATGGTACGAGCTGGGATCTATTACATAACGGCAAACCAGATGTTACGAGTGATGGAATTCAAATTTCCCCAACTACTTTTGTAATCCAAAATGTTGTGATTACGGACTCTGAATATAAGGACAAATTAGGTGGCGTGACTCCGTTATCGTTAACTGTGGGCGAGGGCACAGGCTGGGTTTTACGCGATGGATTTGCAATAAAGGCGAAATGGAATCGTCCCGATGCATCATCTGGAACAACTTGGAGTGATTTAGAAGGAAATGTAATAAAGATGGCGGCAGGGCAAGTATGGGTTGCGCTCACGGACCAGGAACCCGAATTTACGGCTCCGCCAAGTAAGAAGTAGAATTCGGCGCATGGCTGAATACACAGGTACAGCGCGCGTAAAGCGCGGAATGGCAGAGATGCTCAAGGGCGGCGTAATTATGGATGTCGTCGATTCAGAGCAAGCAAAGATTGCTGAAGATGCTGGCGCAGTTGCCGTAATGGCGCTTGAACGTGTTCCTGCCGATATTCGTGCACAAGGTGGCGTTGCACGCATGTCAGATCCAGATATGATCGAAAAGATTAAGAAGGCCGTTTCAATTCCAGTTATGGCCAAGGCACGCATCGGCCATTTTGCGGAAGCGCAAATATTGGAATCTCTTGGCGTTGACTACATCGACGAATCAGAAGTTTTAACTCCTGCTGATTATTCAAACCACATTGATAAATGGGATTTTAAAGTTCCATTTGTATGTGGTGCAACAAATCTCGGAGAAGCACTTCGTCGTATGAATGAGGGCGCTGCAATGATTCGATCCAAGGGCGAAGCTGGTACTGGTGATGTTTCAAACGCGGTAACACATATGCGCACTATTGGTTCGGAAATACGTCGTTTGACTTCGATGCGCGAAGATGAGCTTTATGTAGCTGCAAAAGAGTTGGCAGCTCCTTATGAATTAGTAAAGGAAGTTGCAGCAACCGGCAAACTTCCAGTCGTACTTTTCACAGCTGGCGGAATCGCTACACCAGCAGATGCTTCATTGATGATGCAATTGGGTGCAGACGGAGTCTTCATTGGTTCTGGTATTTTCAAATCAGGCAATCCTGCGCAACGTGCTTCTGCTTGTGTTAAAGCAACAACTTTCTACACAGATGCAAAAGTAGTTGCCGATGTTTCGCGTGGTCTAGGTGATGCAATGGTTGGAATTAACGTTGCAGATATTCCGGTGCCACATCGATTGGCAGAACGCGGCTGGTAAATGCGCGTTGGCGTACTTGCGCTACAAGGTGATTTTCGCGAACACATTGCAGCCTTTAGCGCAATAGGCGTTGAAGCTATTGCAGTCAAAACTGCTGAAGATATTAATTCAGTGGATGCGTTAGTCCTACCTGGTGGCGAGTCCACTACGATCGCAAAACTGGCGCGAATCTTTGAGGTATTTGATTTAATAAAGCAGAAAATTAAAGATGGATTGCCGGTTTACGGCTCATGTGCAGGGTTGATCTTGCTCTCAAATAAGATTCTTGATGGAATTGAAGGTCAAGAAACTTTCGGTGGTTTAAATGTTATTGCTAGACGCAATGCCTTCGGTAGACAGGTTGATTCCTTTGAAGGTGAAATCGACTTCAAAGGAGTTGGAAAACTAAATGGCGTGTTCATAAGAGCTCCTTGGGTTGAAGAGGTGGGCACTGAGGTTGAAGTTCTAGCTTCTTCACATGGTCATCCAGTTGCAGTACGCCAAGGAAAGATTCTTGCGACATCATTTCATCCAGAATTGACCGATAATCACGCGGTGCACAGGTACTTCGTTGAAGAGATTTGTAGGGCTCGCTAAGATTGACTCTAGAATTTATTGAGCTTATTGATTCAAATGAAGTTCGTGAATTGTCAGCAAATTAGTTGAAATAAGGTTGGGTGTTATCAGATGTCAGGCCATTCCAAATGGGCGACCACCAAGCATAAGAAGGCAATCATCGATGCCAGACGCGCTAAAAGTTTTGCGAAATTAACAAAAGCAATTGAAGTTGCCGCCCGTAATGGTGGAGCTGATGTTTCAGGTAACCCAGCACTTTATGATGCCATTCAAAAAGCTAAGAAGACTTCGGTTCCTAACGACAATATTGATAGAGCGGTAAAACGCGGAGCTGGTCTTGAAGATGGCGCGGCGACTTACGAAACAATTATGTATGAAGGTTACGGCCCAGCTGGCGTTGCCATCATGATTGAATGTTTAACAGATAATCGAAATCGCGCTGCATCTGAAGTCCGAGTTGCCGTAACTCGTAACGGCGGCAACATGGCAGATCCAGGTTCAGTCTCGTATCTGTTCAATCGTAAAGGCGTGGTGGTGGTACCAAAGAGTTCCGGTGCGACAGAGGACTCGCTTATGGAAGCCACTTTGGAAGCGGGAGCTGAAGAGATTAAAGATTTGGGTGATACTTTTGAAATTATCTCTGAGGCCTCAGATTTAGTAGCAGTCCGTACTGCTTTACAGAGCGCAAATATTGATTATGACTCTGCAGATTCATCATTCCTACCAAGCATGTCAATTCCAGTTACAGACCCTGAAACCGCGAAGAAGCTATTTGATCTGATAGATGCGATTGAAGATTCCGATGAGGTGCAAAATGTCTACGGAAACTTCGATGTCTCAGATGAAGTCATGGAAAAGGCAGCGAGCCTCTAACCATTACGAAGCCCATTAATTTAGGCTTTTGACATGCGCGTGCTTGCAATCGATCCGGGTTTGACCCGTTGCGGCATCGGAGTCATAGATTCAACAAAGATGTCACTTATTGCAGTTGGCGTCCTTAAGAGTTCTCCCGAATTACCTATCGAGCAGCGCCTGCTAGAAATCGATGCGCAAATTAGAGAATGGGTTGCCTTGCACGATCCAGATGTCATAGCCATCGAACGAGTTTTTTCTCAAGCGAATCTACGAACCGTTATGGGTACCGCGCAAGTTGCAGGTATTGCTTTGCTTGCGGCAGCCCAAGTGGGAAAGAAAGTTGTTATGCATACCCCTTCTGAAGTAAAAGCGGCAGTGACGGGAAGTGGTCGCGCTAAGAAGGATCAAGTAGCACAGATGGTGCAGCGAATTTTAAAACTGGAAACTATTCCAAAGCCAGTAGATGCAACGGATGCGCTAGCACTTGCTATTTGCCACGTTTGGCGCGGTGCAGGAAATGACAGAGTTGCTGCGGCAGTCACCAAAGAGAAGAAACGTCTTTTAACTCTAAGGGGTGCTGGATGATCGCCACCCTATTTGGAACAGTTCGAGCATTGAAATTAGATCAAGCAGTTATTGATGTAAATGGGGTTGGTTACTTAATCCACATCACGGCGCAGACATCGAGCAAGTTGAGCGTAGGTCGCGACTATCAAGTGTTTACTTCGCTGGCGGTACGCGAAGACTCCATGACTCTATATGCCTTTACCGAGAATGATGAACGTGAACTTTTCGAATTAGTCCAAACTGTTTCTGGCATAGGTCCAAAGGTGGCTCTCGCAATTACTGCCGCAATGAGTATTGAAGATTTGGCCAGCGCAGTAAATACGAAGGATGAAGCCGCAATAGCTGCCGTCCAAGGTATTGGTAAAAAAGGCGCCCAACGTTTGATTTTAGAGTTAAGTGGAAAATTAGATTTTTCTCATCCAGCCGCATTGGCAAGTGGTTTTTCATGGCGAGATCAATTGATCGATGCATTGACTGGACTTGGATTTTCCAGAAAGCAAGCCGAACAAGCAATTAATGAGATTGCGGCAAATCGTGATGCAAAAGCACTGCAGGATTTAAGTGTGAATTCACCATCAGAGTTACTCAAGTTAGCTCTAGCTCATGCAAATACCCAAAAAGGTTTAGGTAAATGAGCGAGCGACTAGTTTCGCCCAATGCTGGCAATGAAGAGAGCGCCACTGAATTTGCGCTCCGTCCTAAATCTTTAACAGATTTTGTTGGCCAGCAAAGAGTACGTGATCAAATTAATGTGCTTTTGCAATCTGCTAAAAGTCGGGGAGTAGCAGCGGATCATATGTTGCTATCGGGTCCGCCCGGATTAGGAAAAACCACGTTAGCGTTTATTCTCGCTGAAGAATTAGGTTCACCAATTAGAATTTCAAGCGGTCCGGCGATTACTCATGCTGGTGATTTAGCAGCGATTCTTTCATCACTTTCAGAAGGCGAAATTCTCTTCTTGGATGAAATTCATCGTTTGACCAGACCAGCTGAGGAATTGCTCTACTTGGCAATGGAGGATTTTCGAGTAGATGTAGTAGTAGGTAAAGGTCCAGGGGCTACCGCGATTCCGCTTGAGCTTCCGAAATTTACTTTAGTGGGAGCTACTACGCGAGCTGGTCTGTTGCCGCCGCCACTTAGAGATCGCTTCGGATTTACTGCACATATGGAGTTTTATGAAACCGACGAACTGGCGAAAATTATTGAAAGATCGGCCAAGTTGCTCGATGTAGAAATTGATGGCAAAGCGATTGCCGAAATTGCTGGACGATCTCGTGGTACGCCGCGCATTGCCAATAGATTGTTACGCAGAGTTAGGGATTTCGCGCTTGTTAAGAAAATCAAAAGCATTGATCTAGAAAGTGCGCAAGCTGCTTTGGAGATGTACGAGGTAGATCTAATTGGTCTAGATAGATTAGATAGAGCAGTTCTTCAAGCATTGGTGGAACGATTTAATGGTGGCCCAGTTGGGCTATCGACCTTAGCGATTGCAGTTGGCGAAGAGGTGGAAACCGTTGAATCAGTGGCAGAACCATTTCTTGTTAGACAAGGATTAATGGCAAGGACGGCACGCGGCAGAGTGGCAACCCCAGCCGGATTTAGTCATTTGGGCCACAGCGCACCACAAGGGTGGAGCCTCTTTGATTAACGCTTCGCAAATTTAGGCAAAGTTCGCTCCCAACGCCTAAACTCTCGCCCTATGTCTACGAATACACAGGGAGCGAAAGGTCAGCGCCCGGTTAGAACTCTCATCATATTGATGTTGGTCTTAATCATCGGCTCCGCGACTGCAGTGCTCACAAAAGCCACCACAATTAACCTAGGTTTAGATTTGCGAGGTGGTACCAGCGTAACTTTGCAGCCAAGAATTTCAGATGGCGATACCGGAAAAGTTACCAGTGAAGCAATCGATCAAGCAGTCTCAATTATTCGTAGTCGCGTAAATTCCCTGGGCGTTGCTGAATCTGAGGTAACCGCACAAGGTAGTGGCACAAATCGACAGATTGTTATTTCAGTTCCAGGTAGTACTGGCCGACGAATTGTTGAGTTAGTCGGTAATACCGCTGAACTTCGTTTCCGCCAAGTTCTGGCTGAATCTGCTTCGGGCGCTGCAGCTGGCACAGGTGAAGCAACTCCGGTTGCTGGGGTTAGCCCAGAAATCAACGCTGCATATGCAGCAATTGATTGCACAACTAATGCCGCAAGACAGAATTTGGGTGGCGATACTCCAGAGCAAACTATTGTTACCTGCGCTCGAAACTCAGCTACCAAGTACATTCTTGGACCTGCAGAGGTTGTGGGTCGTGAAGTTTCAAAGGCGTCAGCTGGATTAGATACTCAAGCGGGCAATGTTTGGACAGTTGCGCTCACCTTTGATAACGACGGTACTAAGAAGTTTGGTGCACTTACACAACGAGTGACATCTCTTGCAGCGCCACAAAATCAGGTTGCGATTGTTTTGGACGGATTAGTAGTTTCGGCTCCACGAATTAACGAGGCAATTGTTTCTGGTAATGCACAAATCACCGGATCATTCACTCAAGTTGAAGCTTCTGATTTAGCCAATGTGCTTAAGTACGGATCACTTCCATTAGCTTTTGATCGTGGTGAAGTTCAGCAGATTTCACCTACTCTTGGTGAAAATCAATTACATGCTGGTCTGCTCGCCGGTGGCCTTGGTTTATTCCTAGTACTTCTTTATATGTTCGCTTTTTACCGAGGATTGGGAATCGTTTCAGCAGGATCCCTACTTATGGCGATGGCGTTTACGTATGTGACTTTTGCCTTACTTGGTGAAACTATCGGATTTACACTAACTCTTGCAGGTATTGCCGGCGCCATTGTTTCGATTGGTATTACTGCTGACTCATTTATCGTCTTCTTCGAGCGTATTCGCGACGAAATTCGCGAAGGTCGCTCGCTACGTTCAGCAGTTGAAACCGGTTGGGTCCGTGCACGTCGCACAATTTTGGTGGCGGACTTCGTTTCAATTCTTGCCGCGGCTTTGCTTTACTTCTTTGCAGTCGGTGGAGTTCGTGGATTCGCATTTGCACTGGGCATTGCAACATTCATTGACCTTTTGGTGGTCTTCTTCTTCACCAAGCCACTGATGACAATATTAGGTCGAACTAAGTTCTATAACTCAGGCAGCGCGATTACTGGTGTTTCGCGTAAGAGCCTTGGATTGGAGGCGTAAAGATGTCTAAGTTATCTGGTCTAGGTGGTCGCCTTTACTCTGGTGAAACTTCAATTGATGTAATTGGCAAGAAGAAGCGTTGGTACGCCTTTTCGGGATTATTGATTCTCTTATCAATTGGCGCACTTACCTTGCAAGGGTTACATCTTGGCATTGAATTCAAAGGTGGCGCTTCATACACCGTTACTAAGGCTGGTGCGAGTTTGGATCCAGCTTTCGAAGCGGTTGATGCGGCAGGCATTCCTGGCGAACCAATTATTCAATCAGTTGGTAATGATCAAATCAGAATTCAAACTGGTTCATTGTCTGGTGCGGAATCAATCGCACTTCAAGATCAATTAGCTGCAAAATACCAAGTAACCGTCGATTCGATTGACACACAAATTGTTGGACCATCGTGGGGTAAAGAAATTACTCGTAAGGCTCTTTATGGCTTGATTGGCTTCATCGTAGTGGTCTTGCTCTATCTTGCGATGGCATTCGAACCAAAGATGGCGATAGCAGCGATTATTGCAGTGCTTCATGACGTCTTTATTACTGTTGGAATCTATGCATTAGTTGGTTTTGATGTGACTCCAGCTACCGTTATCGGCTTCCTAACAATCCTTGGCTATTCGCTTTATGACACGGTCGTGGTCTTCGATAAAGTTCGAGAGAACACACGTTCGATTACTGCAACTGGCAAGAGCACTTACTCAGATGCTGCAAATTTAGCGGTTAATCAAACCTTGGTTCGTTCGATGAACACATCTCTTATTGCGCTGCTGCCTGTTGGATCTATTCTCTTTGTTGGAGCTGGTCTTTTAGGCGCGGGCACTTTGAAGGATCTATCACTTGCTTTGTTCATTGGCTTGGCTGCTGGTACTTATTCTTCGATCTTTATTGCGCCTCCGATTCTGGCAACTCTTCGCGAACGTGAACCAGCTATGCAAGCACTTGCAAAGAGAGTTGCGGCACGTAACGGTAGTGCGCCAGCAGAAGTTGCTACAGGTGTGGTTCCATCAGCAATTGCACGTGGACCACGTAATCAACCAAAGCGCAAAAACCGTCGCAAATAATCTGTGATGTCATGACGGACCTAATTGCCCCGGTAATTGCAGAGGTCCGTCTACATCATCCAGCTATTAATGCGGAGGATATCCAACGCGCATTTCTGGTTGCAGAAGATGCTCATTCCGGCCAACAGCGAAAATCTGGCGAGCCCTACATAACCCATCCAGTGGCGGTAGCAGGAATTCTCGCCGAGCTAGGTTTGGATAAAGCAACCATAATTGCTGCGCTTTTACATGACACCGTTGAAGATACTCCATATAACTTAACTCAACTAAAGAGTGATTTCGGCGATGAAGTTGCCTCATTAGTCGATGGCGTTACTAAATTAGATAAATTAACTTACGGCGAAAATGCTGAAGCTGAAACCGTTCGAAAAATGGTTGTAGCGATGTCGCGTGACATTAGAGTCTTAGTGGTAAAACTTGCCGATCGTTTACATAACGCCCGCACCTGGGAATATGTCGCTCCTGAATCGGCGCAACGCAAAGCTCGAGAAACCATTGATATTTATGCGCCATTAGCGCACCGACTTGGTATGAACGCTGTTAAGTGGGAACTAGAAGATCTCTCTTTTAAAGTACTCGAACCTAAAAAGTATGACGAAATAGCGCGTCTGGTTGCCGAGCGTAATCCGATGCGAGAAAAGATGACTGAGGAGGTCATTAAGACATTAACAGAGGATCTTGCTCGTGATGGGGTAGATGCTTTTGTTACTGGTAGACAGAAACACTATTTCAGTGTTTATCAAAAGATGCGAGTTCGCGGCCGTGAATTTAATGAGATCTATGATCTAGTTGGCGTCAGGGTCTTGGTCGAAAATGTACGCGACTGTTATGCAGTTTTAGGTTCAATTCACGCGAGATGGAGTCCAGTACCAGGGCGCTTTAAGGATTACATCGCAATGCCGAAGTTCAATCTTTATCAATCTCTTCACACCACTGTGATTGGCCCAAATGGTAAAGCTTTAGAAATTCAAATTCGAACCCACGAGATGCATGCACGCGCAGAGTTTGGTATCGCGGCACACTGGAAATATAAAAAGGGTGATAAGAGCGCTAGCGAAACTCCGGAAATGCTCTGGCTGCAACAACTTCACGCTTGGCAACAAGAGACCCAAGATCCTTCTGAATTCTTAGATTCGCTTCGCTTCGATTTAGGAAGTCCTGAAGTTTATGTATTCACCCCTAAGGGAAAGGTGGTCGCGCTTCCTGGTGGTTCAACTCCGGTTGATTTTGCTTATACAGTGCATACAGAAATCGGAAATAAGACAGTTGGCGCCAAAGTGAATGGCCGTTTGATTCCGCTAGAGACCAAATTAAATAATGGTGATGTTATTGAAATTGTTACCAACAAGAATCCGCAGGCTGGTCCTAGTAGAGACTGGCTCAATTTCGTGGCAAGTCCTAGAGCTCGAAATAAGATCAAAGCATGGTTTACTCGTGAAAGACGCGAAGAGGCGATTGATGCAGGGCGAGAATCTATTGCCAGACAAATGCGCAAAGCCGGCCTTCCGCTACAGAAAATTTTTGCTGGTCAGTCACTTCTTGAACTAGCTCACGATCTTCGTTATCCAGATATCGATTCACTCTACGCCGCGGTGGGCGATGGACATATCTCGGCAGCTGCAGTAATTGATAAATTGCAGATTTTGTTAGGCGTTGAGGATTCTCATCCGGAACCAACTATGGAATTACCCTCCAATGAAACAATTGCTCGCCGAACCTCGAGCGCGATAGAAGTAGAGGGCATAGATGACGTTGTTGTAAAACTTGCTCGTTGCTGCACACCAGTTCCAGGGGATGCCATCATGGGATTTGTCACCAGGGGAAATGGCGTGAGCGTGCATCGCACTGACTGCGTTAATGCCGAAGACTTACAGAAGCATCAAGGTGACCGAGTTGTTCTTGTTAAGTGGTTACAAGGCGCAGCATCAATCTTTTTGGTGAAGATTCAGGTCGAAGCTTTGGATAGAGCAAGATTGTTATCCGACGTTACAAGAGCACTTTCAGATGCTCAGGTGAACATTCTTAATGCCGAAGTCAGCACTTCAAAAGATCGGATTGCGCTCTCCAGATTTACTTTCGAAATGGCAGATGCAACACATTTAGATTCAGTATTAGCTGCAGTGCGACAAGTTGAAGGCGTTTACGACGTTTATCGTATTACCAACAATTAATTAAATTCCGCTAAACCTTTTTGAGCTTCAGATAACCAAGACCTACGCGCTTCAGCTGCAGCCTTTGCCTCTTCTGCTTTTTTGGTATTTCCGGCTGCACTTGCCTTAGCGGCAGCCTCTTCGTAAGCGGCAATTGCTTTAGTTAATTGCTCAACTACATCATTCGCTCGAGCTTTAGCGGCCGGATCGCTGCGGCGCCATTTTTCAGCTTCAGCCTCTTTGATTGCATCTGAAACTTTATCTACGCGAGCATCTAACGCAGCACGTTTGGTGCGATCGGTCATACCAATCTTGCTCCATTCGCCCATGAGTTCGCGAAATTCTTTACGTGCTTTATCTAAATCAGTAATTGGCAGAATCGCTTCGATTTTCGGAAGTAGAGCTTCGCGTTTAGCTAAATTCTCAACCATTGTGCCTTCGCGCTTTTCTAAATCCGCATTCTTTGCTGCGAAGAAGGCATCTTGTGCGCTCTTAAATCTAGCCCAAAGTTTCGCATCATCTGATGCCTTGCCACGGCCAGCTGCCTTCCATTGATCCATCAGAGCCTTGTATGCACGGGCAGTGGTAACCCAATCAGTTGAATTCGCGAGCGCTTCCGCTTTTTCGACAAGAGCTTTTTTAGTTGAAGAAACGGTCTTCTGTGTCGCATCGAGTGAGGCGAAGTGAGTACGTCGTCGCTTGTCAAACTTATTTCGAGAAGCAGAGAATCTCTTCCAGAGTTCGGTATCTGCTTTCTTATCTAAGCGGGGCGCAGCCTTCCATTGATCAAGTAACTCTTTTAGACGCTCACCGGTTGCTTTCCAGTTCTCAGATTCTGCTAGAGATTCAGCTTCATTAACAATGTTCTCTTTTTGAATTAGAGCATCAGCTCGGCGGGCTTCGCGTTCAGCTCTCTCTAGAGCCTTCTTCGCTTCATATTGCGCCCGATTGCCTTCGATGATTTCAGGAAGTTGATTTAAAGATGCATGAAGTGCTTCCAAGTCGCCAACTACATTGCTATCGATGATGGTCTGGCGTAGTTTATTTACAGCTTCGTGTGCATCGGTTGGGACCATGGCGCCACTTCTAATACGCGCTCCAAGGATTGCAACTTCCGATGCAAGCGCTTCAAATTTACGAACGAAATATTGCAAGGCCTCTTCTGCGCTCTTGCCAGGATATGAACCGACCGCTTTATCGCCATAAGGAGTGCGAACAAAAACTGTTCCATCTTCTGCCACGTAGCCGAATTTTGCAGGATCTCCGATCAATGCAGTTGCTGCAGATGGATTGATATTTGAAGCTACTTGTGATGGATTCTCTGACATTCCTTACTCCTTAATTTGCACTTCAGAACTTTTTTAGCCCTGTCGTTGTTGGTCACCTCACTTGCAGAGACACATAGTGCGATTCCTAGTGCGATTCCTAGCGCGAGTTTGGTGACGGCGGTTAGGTCAGAAAGGCTACCCTCATGCCATGCTGGTTACCAACTTTCAGGCTCAGGCCTTCGCCACCAACTGCTGGATTTTGAGCACGGGTCGAGGTCAAGAGTGCATTGTGGTCGATCCAGGCATGCCCAATGTCTCTGAAGAGTTGGCGGAGAAGCTTCGAGAGTTTGATCTAAAACCCGTCGCAGTCCTGGTAACTCACGGACATTTGGATCACACATTCTCAGTGCAACCAATCTGCGATGGATATGAGATCCCTGCAATGATTCATAGTGATGACCGTGAACTGTTACTGCATCCAGAGCGGGCGCATGGCGCCGAATTCATAGCGCAACTTTCTGGTATTAAATGGGAAGAGCCCAGAGAAATAGTCGAATTGAAAGATAATCAAAATTTTGAATTAGTTGGTTTGAAATTTAGGGCAATTCACGCGCCGGGTCATACAAAAGGTTCAGTGATGTTCGAAGTAAATAGTGAAATCTTGATATCAGGAGATGTGCTCTTTGCAGGATCTATCGGTAGAACTGATCTGCCAGGTGGTTCCTGGAGCGCTATGCAGAAATCGTTACGTGAAAAGGTCCTGCCGCTACCTGATGTGATGCAAGTTCTGCCTGGACACGGTCCAGAAACATCAATTGGGCGCGAGAGAAAATACAATCAGTTCCTACAGAATCTGTAGATTTAAAAGTACCGACAAATAAGAGGTGCCGGTAGCGGGGGAGAAAGGTTAAGAGAATGAACTTTCAAGCGCCTAAAGGTGTAAGTGAGTACATTCCGCCACGCTCTGCAATTTTTGAATTTGTTCGCGAGCAATTGTGCGCTCCTGCAAAATCAGCAGGATACAAGTACATGGAGCTTCCAGTTTTTGAAGATACTGGCTTATTCGCCAGAGGTGTTGGCGAATCAACGGATATCGTCACTAAAGAGATGTACACCTTTGAAGACCGTGGAGGTAGATCAATAACCTTGCGCCCTGAAGGCACCGCCGGTGTGATGCGAGCTGTGATCGAACATGGATTAGATCGCGGTCAATTGCCAGTAAAAGTTTTATATTCCGGTGCATATTTTCGAGCTGAACGGCCACAGAAAGGTCGCTATCGCCAGTTTTACCAAGTAGGTATCGAAGCAATTGGATTAAACGATCCGCTTATTGATGCTGAAGTTATTTGGCTTGCAGATCAAGCATTCAAAAATATTGGCCTGAAAAATTATCGATTGGAAATAACTTCTTTAGGAGATGCCGAATCCCGAGCAGCACATCGCAAGGATCTATTAAAGTTTTACGAAACTCTAAATTTGGATGAAGCGACAGCATCTCGTGCAAAACTAAACCCTTTGCGTCTGTTTGATGACAAGCGTCCTGAAATGGTTGAAGCGATGTCAAAGGCGCCAAAGCTTCTTGATTATTTAAATGAGGATTCTAAACTTCATTTCGAAAAGGTACGGGCTTATCTAGATGCCCTCGGTGTTCAGTACGAAATCAATTCAAAATTGGTTCGTGGTTTCGATTATTACACCGGAACGACTTTTGAATTTATTCATTTGGGTCTCGGCGCGCAGTCAGCTATTGGCGGCGGCGGACGTTATGACAAATTAATGAGCGAACTTGGTGGACAAGATTTATCAGGAATTGGTTGGGGATTAGGCGTTGATCGCACTTTACTTGCCGCTGAAGAAGAGGGCGTAATACCTGCCGATCTTGGCAATGCGGACCTATTTATTATTCCACTTGGCACACAACTTGCAGCAATAAAAATTGCAGCAGAACTACGTTCTGCTGGGAAAGTTGTTGAGATTGCTTTTGGCGATCGTGGATTAAAAGGTGCTATGAAAGCGGCAGATAAATCTGGTGCGAAATATGTTCTGGTCCTAGGCGAAAACGAAGTTGAATCGGGCTCCGTGGAGCTAAAAACTATGTCATCTGGCGATGTAAAGAGCGTTAGAATTAGTGACCTAGTAAACGCAATTTAAGCAGATATCAGATATAAGGACTTCCAATGCTTCGCACACATAACGCAGGTGACTTGCGCGCCAGCCACGTAGGCCAGACTGTAACTCTTACAGGTTGGGTTGCACGTCGCCGAGATCATGGTGGTGTTGCGTTTATTGATTTACGTGATGGTTCTGGTTGGTGCCAAGTAGTTATAAACGATGAAGCGACTGCTGGATCGCTACGTGCTGAATGGTGCCTAAAGGTTGTTGGCCAAGTTATTGCACGTCCATCAGGTTCTGAAAATACCAAATCAGCGACAGGCGCCATTGAAGTTGTAGCTACCGAAGTTCAGGTTTTATCCGCAGCTGCGCCACTTCCGTTCCCAGTTGATTCCGGCGACGAAGCTGATATCTCTGAAGAAGTTCGCCTTCGTTATCGCTATTTAGATTTACGCCGCGAAAAGCCAGCAGCAAACTTGCGACTTCGTTCAAAAGTGACCTCGGTAATTCGTCGAATCATGGAGCAAGAAGAATTTCATGAAATCGAAACCCCTTATTTGACTCGTTCCACCCCTGAAGGCGCACGAGATTTCTTAGTTCCGGTTCGTTTGCAACCTGGTTCTTGGTACGCCTTGCCGCAGTCTCCACAGCTCTTTAAGCAATTGCTGATGGTTGCTGGCATGGAGCGCTATTACCAAATTGCACGTTGTTTCCGTGATGAAGATTTTCGAGCTGATCGCCAACCAGAATTCACTCAGCTAGACATAGAAATGTCATTTATCGATCAGGAAGATATTTTGGCTTTAATTGAGAAATTATTGGCTCAGATTTGGCGTGAAGTAAAAGATTACGAAATCTCTCTTCCAATTCCACGTATGACTTATGCGGATGCGATGAATCGCTTTGGATCTGACAAACCTGATTTACGTTTCGGTTATGAATTAACTGAAATGACCGATTTTTTCAAAGATACAACATTCCGAGTATTCCAAGCTCCTTATGTGGGCGCTGTTGTGATGCCTGGTGGTGCAGATTCGCCACGACGCGAACTTGATGGCTGGCAGGATTGGGCGAAAGCGCGCGGCGCGAAAGGCCTTGCATACATTCTTGTGCAAGAAGACGGAACACTTGCTGGACCAGTTGCAAAGAATCTTTCTGAAAGTGAAATCGCTCGTGTTGCAGCACAAGCAGGCGCGAAACCTGGAGATGCAATTTTCTTCGCAGCAGGCGATCGCAGTAATTCACAAGCGCTTCTTGGCGCAGTCCGATTAGAAATTGGCAAGCGTCGCAATTTGATAGATGAAACTAAGTGGGAGTTCCTCTGGGTGGTTGATGCACCAATGTTCGAGCCAACAGATAACGGCGGTTGGACTGCAGTACATCATCCATTTACTGGTCCAAAGCCAGAATTCGCAAAATCATTTAAATCAGATCCAGCTTCCGCTTTGGCATATGCGTATGACATTGTTCTTAATGGAACCGAACTTGGTGGTGGATCTATCCGTATCCATGATCAACAGATTCAACGCGACGTATTCGAAGTAATCGGTCTCACCGATGAAGAAGCTCAGAGTAAATTTGGATTCCTATTAGATGCGTTCCAGTACGGACCACCTCCGCACGGTGGATTAGCTATCGGCATTGATCGCCTCTGCGCATTACTTGCCGGCGCTGATTCAATCCGTGAAGTCATTGCATTTCCTAAGACTGCCTCAGGTGGTGACCCATTAACTGGCGCACCAACACCAATTACTGCTGCACAACGTAAAGAGGCAGCCATTGATGCCAAACCAGAAGAGCCATCTAAATAATGTTTAAGCGCATTGCAGCTGCAACTATTGCACTTGTAATGCTTAGCGCCTGCACGCCATCAAAACAATACGAAGGCAGCAAGAGCGATGGCGCATTCTTCACGGTTCCAAATGGATGGCAAAAAGTAGATGGTACGGCCCTCAATAAAGTTGAAGCTAAGAATGCAAACCAAGATGAGTTAGATCGTCTATCAATGGTCACTTATCAGGCTGGTTTTACAAAGGCTAAGAAAATCGATCCTAAAGATATCTTCCTTCTTGAACCTACAAAAGATCCGGTTTTGTATGTTCGTATTAGAGATCTATTTCCAGAAGAGCGCAATGCAATCAGCCTAAATACTTTACGGAACTTAGTGCTTCCAATAACGGATTACCTTGATGGCACTATTCCAAATGACCGAAAATTCGAACTTTACGATGACCAGGAAATCAACGAAGTTGGTGGCCGGGGGGTTTCCCTTCTTTATAGCTTCGATTACAACGGGGTAAATGAGACCGTTAATCAAGTGGCTTTAATGTCAAATGACCAGAATAAGATTTATGTATTCATTATTCGCTGCTCAACAGAGTGCTATAACAAGAACATTGACGAAATCGATGAGATAGTGAATTCTTTTACTGTTAAAGGAGCAAAATGAACGACGCGAGTAGCCGTAAGAGAGATTCTGAACGTCGAACTCGTGTTCATTTATCGTTCTTCGATAGAGTCAAATTTTTAATACTCTTTTCAGTTACGTATCTCGTTTTAGTGTGGGCGCTTTTATCCGAAAACCCGCTTTATAGCTTTGCGGATGCAGCTGCTGAAGTAGCAAACCAGCGAGTTTGGTTATTCTGGCTAGCCGGAATAGAAGTGTTAAGACAAGTTCACTTCTTAATCTCAGAATTTATCTCGCCATATCATCGTCTATGGCAGTGGTACTTTAAAAGTGTAGACCGAGTTCTGCATCTATTCTCTGATTGGACTAGGTATCGACTATCTAGGGTAATCAAAGCGTTAATTTGGATTGCAATACTCTCAGTTATTTTGGGTGCAGTTTACGATCTTCCACCGGCGCAAGCTCTCTTTATGGCACCACAAGCACTTTGGAGCGCATTGCCAATGATTGCGCAACTGCTTTTTGCAGTGGTCTTCGTGCTCATTCAATTTGTTGCGATTTTCTGGTTCTTAAGCCGTGGTGGTATTGACACATATTTTCCAGATGACATTAATACCCGATTTAGCGATGTTTGGGGACAAGATCACGTAGTCGAACGAATTCGCGAAAATTTACTCTTCTTAGAAGATCCAGAATCTATCGAACGTCATGGCGGTTATGTTCCAGGCGGTTTGTTGCTTTGGGGTCCGCCAGGCACTGGAAAAACTCTGATGGCAGAAGCGATGGCCGGAGAAACTGGAAAGCCATTTATCTTTGTTGATCCAGGCGCATTTAACAATATGTTTTTCGGCGTTGGCGTACTTAAAGTTAAATCTCTTTTCCGTAAGTTAAGAAAATTAGCGCTTCGTTACGGTGGCGTAGTTGTATTTTTCGATGAAGCAGATGCCCTTGGAAATCGTGGAATCGTTACTACAGGTCAGCGGATGGAACCAGATAAGTGTCATGGTGGTAACTATTTATCTGAGAGCGCAAATAATCTTCTAACTCGCGAAAAATTTGTGGTTGGTGGTGCTGCTAACGGTGGCGGTGGTGGCATGGGCACGCTGCAAGCGCTTTTGACTGAGCTCTCTGGACTAAAGAAGCCACGGGGATTTTTTAATCGAATTATTCGACGAACTTTAGGAATGCGTCCGAAGAATCCTCCTAAGTATCGAATATTGGTGGTTATGGCAACCAATATGCCGGAAGCACTAGATGAAGCATTGTTACGTCCTGGACGTATCGATCGTATGTATCGAGTTGGTTATCCAAGCAAGAATGGACGCGTCCGTACCTATCAAGGATATTTAGATAAAGTTTCGCATAATTTGTCTCCAGAAGAGATTGAAAAATTAGCGATCATGACCCCATATTCAACTGGCGCGACAATCAAAGACATGATTAACGAAGCCTTGATTATGGCAATCCGCGATGGCCGCGTTGCTATTACTTGGGCAGATGTGCTTCGCGCGAAGCAGCAGAAAGAGCTTGGACCTTCTGAAGATGTCGAATACATCGAACGTGAAAGACATGCAATCGCAGTTCATGAAGCTTGCCATGCGGTTATTGCATATCGTGTTCGTCAGCATATGACAATTGATTTAGCAACTATTGAAAAGGGAAGTGACTATCTAGGAATGGTTGCAAGTATCCCACCTGATGATCAATTCACAAGATGGAAGAGCGAATATCAATCAGATATTTTGGTATCACTTGCATCTCTAGCTGGAGAGCGCATGTTCTTTGAAGGAGATAATTCTTCAGGTGTTTCAGGAGACTTGGATTCGGCAACCACAATTGCAAGTTTGATGGAAGGTCATTGGGGAATGGGTTCGACCATTTCATCACATGTTTCGAATAGGAGATTTGAAGTAGGAGCTCCTGGTGGTGGTCGCGGTAAGGATCAAGATGATCGCGAGCTACGTCGTGCTTTGTCGGATCGAATTGAAGATAATTTAAACCAGTTGCTTGAAAGAGCAGAGCAGTTACTGAAACAAAACAAGCGCGAAGTGCTGGCCTTGGCTCATGCTCTAGAGACCTACAAGACGCTACCTGGTGATGATGTAGTAGCTGTAATAAATTGCGAAGCGGGCACAATCGCTGATGGACGACCTTATGCTGATAACGCTTTTATCAAGCAAATTGAGGCTTATCACAAAGCTTGCGTTATTGCCCACAGAGAACATCGCGCACCGGAAATTCCGCTTCCAGTATTTAAACAGGGTTAATGTTGCTTATTAAACCGTAACGCTTTCCTAACTCTAGGGTTACAAGTTTGATAAGGTGAGCACATGGGACCAGGTGGAATTGCGACAATCATCGCGGCATGTTCTTTGCTAGTAATTGCAGTAGCTATCGGATATGCCGTGATTAGGCTAGGTCGCCTAATCGACGAAGCTAAGGTGTCACTTAAGACCTTTACCGACGAAACTTCGCCATTGATTAAAGAATCTACTCGTACCGTCGAACTAGTAAACGGTCCGCTTGAGAGCATTAACAAGATTTCCAAGAATATCGAAACCATGTCTGACAAAATCACCGGAGCTACCGAATCATTTGTGGATAAAGGTGGCCCAGCAGTCAAGACTCTCGGCCTGATTGCATCGGCCGCATCAGCATCCAAGAAACGCGGAAAGAGAAAATAATTGGAATCCGCCGATATTCGCGCACGATGGTTGCGCTTTTTTGAGTCTGGCAATCGAGAGAATTTACCTCACGTAGTTGTTCCCTCTGCATCACTAATTGCAGATGATCCAAACTTGTTGTTAGTAAACGCTGGCATGGTTCCTTTTAAACCATTCTTCCTTGGCGAGGTTACGCCTCCATACAAGCGAGCCACCTCGGTACAAAAATGCGTCAGAACTTTAGATATCGATGAAGTTGGAAAAACCACTCGTCATGCTTCTTTCTTCCAAATGTGCGGCAACTTTTCGTTTGGAGATTACTTCAAAGAGGGAGCGATATCGCTAGCTTGGGATTTGCTTACTCGTCCTGTAATTGATGGCGGTTATGGATTTCCCGAAAGCCGTCTTTGGGTAACAGTTTACGAAGACGATGATGAGGCAGCTGATATTTGGCATAAGAAAATAGGTGTACCTAAAGAGCGCATACAACGACGCGACATGAACGATAACTACTGGTCTATGGGCGTTCCCGGACCATGTGGACCTTGTTCAGAGATTTATTACGATCGCGGACCAGAATATGGCCGTGATGGTGGACCGATTGCAGACGAAGAGCGTTATTTAGAAGTATGGAATTTAGTTTTCATGCAGTTCGAGCGCGGAGCTGGTGCCGGTAAAACTGATTATCCAATTCTCGGAGAACTGCCAAATAAGAATATTGATACTGGTCTAGGTTTAGAACGCATGGCGGCAATTTTGCAAGGTGTTGAGAATATTTATGAAATCGATACCACCAAAATTATTCTTGATAAGGCCGTGGATTTAACCGGTATCAAATATGGCTCTGCTGCTAAGAGCGACATCTCACTTCGTGTTATTGCTGACCACGCTCGCACTGCTGCGATGCTTATTTGCGATGGCGTTACCCCAGGTAATGAAGGGCGCGGCTATGTACTTCGCAGAATGATGCGTCGAACTATCAGAAATATGCGTCTGCTTGGCTCTCAAGAACCGATCATCAAAGAATTAATTGACGCCTCGATCAAAGCTATGGGTCCTCAGTATCCAGAGTTGGTAACGGATCAAATTCGTATCCAAAAGGTAGCAATTGCTGAAGAAGAATCTTTCTTGCAAACTCTGAAATCTGGAACCCAAATTTTTGACACCGCAGCTAATGAAATCAAAGGCAGCGGCGGAAAAGTTCTTTCAGGCGATGCTGCCTTTAAGTTGCACGATACTTACGGCTTTCCGATTGATTTAACTTTGGAAATGGCTACCGAACAGGGTCTTGAAGTAGACGCTGATGGTTTCCGCCGATTAATGAAAGAGCAGAAGGATCGAGCCAAAGCAGACTCCAAAGCAAAGAAAAGCGGACATACAGATTTAACTGAATATCGAAAGATTGCTGATGAAAGCGGCCTCTCTGAATTCATTGGTTATGCATCAACTGAATCCGAAGCAAAGGTGCGCGGACTTTTAGTTGACGGTAAGAGCTCAATGTCAGCATCCGAAGGGGATGAGATTGAGATAGTGCTTGATCGCACTCCTTTTTACGCCGAAGGCGGCGGACAATTAGCTGACGGCGGTTTGATAACGCTTGCCAATGGAACCAAAATACAAATTGACGATGTTCAAGCGCCAGTTCCTTCTTTAAGCATTCACCGAGGTCGAGTGATTGTTGGTTCGGTAGAGGTGGGAAATGAAGTCCTCGCTACCATCGATTTAGAACGTAGAAGAGCAATTTCGCGTGCACATAGCGCAACTCATATGGTGCATAAAGCTTTCCGTGAAATTCTTGGTGAAACCGCAACGCAAGCAGGATCCGAAAATTCACCAGGACGTTTCCGATTCGATTTTCCTTCAACCGGAGCGGTGCCAGCTTCAGTATTAAATGACGTTGAAGCACGAGTCAATTCATTATTACTTGAAGATTGGGAAGTTACCGCTGAAATCATGAGCCAAGATGATGCGAAAAAACTAGGCGCAATGGCTCTCTTTGGAGAGAAGTATGGCGATCGGGTTCGTGTAGTCAGCGTTGGTGATTGGGCGCGAGAACTATGTGGAGGCACACATGTTGCTCGCACTGGTCAATTAGGTGTAGTTAAATTACTTTCGGAGTCATCGATCGGCGCAGGTGTAAGAAGAGTTGAAGCTTTAGTTGGTGCTGATGCTTATAAATTCCTTGCGCGAGAACATGTTTTGGTTAATCAATTAACAGATTTGATTAAGGGCGCTAAATCTGAAGAGTTGCCGGAACGTATCGCTGACCTAATAGCCAAATTGAAGGATGTCGAGAAAGAACTTGGACAAGTTAGATCTCAGCAAGCTTTGGCTCAAGTTTCAGGTCTACTTGAAACAGCTAAACAAGTTGGTGAATTTAAATTCCTGGCTGCCCAGATTGGGGATGGAATTGGTGTTGAAGATTTGCGAACAATGGCGCTGGATATCAAGAATCGCTTAGGTGAATCTGTAGTTGTGCTTGCGAGCGTCGCATCGGACAAACCAATAATTGTTGTAGCAACTTCGGAGCTTCCTCGCAGCAAAGGTGCAAAAGCTGGAGCACTTGTAAAGATTGCATCTGGCGTACTTGGTGGTGGTGGCGGCGGTAAGGATGATTTCGCACAAGGTGGCGGAGTGAATATCTCTGAAATTCCTAACGCGCTTATCGCAATTGAAAAGGCGCTAGCCAACTGATGTCTTTCGGCCGCCGACTGGGAATCGATTACGGCCAGGTAAGAGTTGGTTTGGCCATTTGCGACAATGAAGGGCTGGTAGCGACACCCTTAACCACGTTAAAGAATGATAAATCGCTATTTAGCAACCTTGAAAATATTATCGCTGAAAATAATGTGGTCGGAATATTCCTTGGAAAGCCTAAGCATCTGAGTGGGGTCGAGGGTGCGACGGTTGAATTAGTTAGCGGATTCGCGCAGAGGTGCTCCGAAACCTTTGAATTACCAATTACATTTGTTGATGAGCGTCTCACAAGCGGCGGGGCCGAAAAACTATTGAAAGCTGCGGGAAAGAATTCAAAAGAGCAACGCTTCCTAGTAGATCAATTAGCAGCAGTTGCAATTTTGGAACTGGGAATTCAAATTGAAAAACGTAATTAAGAAATGGTGGCCGGCAGCGGCAGGAGTAGTCTTTACCTTTATTTTGGCATTTGCCCTACATTTAATTCGCGTCAATCTCGCCGAAGTTGCTGACTACCCGAATCGTAGTTTTGAAAGCAACGAAGTGTTAGTTGATATTGAAGTATCGCAAGGTGAATTGGGACTTGAGATCGCAAATGAGCTATTTGATAAGGGAGTTACCGCATCAGTCACCGCTTTTTATCAATTAGCGATTAATGACTCACGTTCTATGAAAATAGCTCCGGGCATCCATCAATTAAATCAAGAAATCTCTGCTTCACAAGCGCTTGATCAGTTGCTTGATCCAAATCGTAATGTTGGACTTATTTCAATTATCGAGGGAATGTGGCGCAGCGAAATCTTTAAAGAGATGGAATCGGCGGGTTTCAAAGATGCAAGTGATGCACTTTCGGCTATTGAATTGCCAGCAGGCTTTGAGTTTGCTGACGGTATTTTCTTTCCTGCGCAGTATTCCTTTGCAAAAGGCACTTCAACAAAGAGCGCGCTACAAGCTATGGTCACACGTTTTGCCGAAGAGGCGGAGCAGCTGGGATTGCGAGATAAGAGTGATTTGATAGTCGCCTCGATCATTCAGGCTGAGGGTGATCCAGCCGATTTTAAAAAGATCTCCAGAGTTATTTACAACCGTCTAAAAATAGGAATGCCACTCCAGATGGACACTACAGTTCATTACATAACTCAGACTCGGGGCTCAGTTTTTCTATCCACTAAATCGACTCTAATTAATTCTCCGTACAACACATATCGAAGATTTGGATTACCGCCTGGTCCGATTGGAAACCCAGGGCGCGAGGCAATGAAAGCGGCTCTAAATCCAGCGCCAGGAGATTGGCTTTACTTCATAACGGTTAAACCTGGCGATACTAGGTTTACCAAGTCGCACGATGAGTTTCTGATTTGGAAGAATGAGTACCAGAAGAATTTAAGGGCAGGAGCTTTCGAATGAGAAAAAGAGCGGCCGTACTCGGCTCTCCAATAAATCACTCACTTTCGCCAACTCTACATAATGCTGCCTATCTAGCACTTGGCATTGAAGGAAAATATGACGCGGTTGAAGTGAAGAGTGGCGAACTCAAAACCTTTATGAAACAAGTTCGTGAAACGGATGCTAATTGGATCGGTTTCTCTCTCACAATGCCTCTTAAAGAAGAGATCTTTTCAGTCGCAGATTTAGTTGACCCCTTAGCTAAGCAGATTAATTCTGGGAACACCTTGCTTCCAACTAAAGATGGATGGCAGGCGTTAAGTACGGATGTTGCAGGATTTATCTGGGCGCTAGCGCAACATCAAATTTCAGACTTTCATACTGTCCAAATTATTGGGGCAGGGGGTACGGCAAGAGCCGCTGCCGCAGCCATAGATGCACCAGGCAGAAAAATCCAAGTTATCAATCGCAGCGCTCATAGAGAGATGGATATGCGAAATGCCGTTGTGATGGCGGAACTTGAATTTAAGAATTGGGATGATGTGGTTTTGGATGCAGATCTAGTTATTAATACAACTCCTGCCAATGTTGCAGATGGGCTAATGGCTGGCACCGGAGTTTTATTTGAATCTCTTTATAATCCTTGGCCAACCGCACTTGCGTCAAAGTGGGGCGGAAAAGTAATCGATGGCATGGATCTACTTATCCATCAGGCGATTGATCAGATCCATTTGATGACGGGATATGTAATTGATCGACCTGTAATGTCTAAATTACTGCGTGCCGCAGGAGAGGCCGAACTTTCAGATAGAGGATGAGCTTATTTCTAATCTCAACGGTAGCTACCGCTACTTATTTTGATCTGAAATCTAGGCGAATACCTAACTGGCTAACCTACGGCTCTACTGCGATCTCTTTTCTATATTTCGAAAAGATTTTCATTGCATTTATTGCGATAGGAATTCTCACTGCAATTCTCTTTGGCAATCTAATTGGATCTGGCGATATTAAATTATCCATCTGCGTAGCGATTTGGTCTCAAATCTTGAATCTCTCGCAATTTTGGATTTATTTTGCCCTGCTCTTTGCTGGGCTTGGCGCGCTGTTAGGGCGTCAGAAGTCATTGCCGTTTGCCCCATATCTTGCAATAGGTGTCCTGAGCTCTTATTTGGCGCGAAGATATGGTTTCATCTGAAATAATTATCCAATGCGTTGGTTAACGGCAGGCGAATCTCATGGCCCTCTTCTTACTGGAATAATCGAAGGGTTGCCTGCACATGTCGAAATAACCACCGCCGATATTGATAAAGAGCTTGCACGACGTCGCCTTGGTTTTGGTCGTGGGGCTAGACAAAATTTTGAAGCGGATAAAGTAACTATCACTGGCGGAGTGCGCCTTGGCAAGACCCAAGGAGGACCAGTAGCGGTAGAGGTCGCAAATAGCGAGTGGCCAAAGTGGGAAAAAGTTATGTCAGCTGACCCGGTTGCCGAAGCAGAGATCTCAAAATTGGCTCGAAACGCGGCACTTACTAGACCAAGACCTGGACATGCAGATTTAGTTGGCATGCAGAAATATGACTTTAACGATGCGCGAGCAATCTTAGAGCGAGCATCGGCTCGCGAGACCGCAGCACGCGTAGCGCTTGGTGCAATTGCAAAAGCGTTTCTAAAACAGAGCGTTGATATCGAAATTTTAAGTCATGTGGTTTCCATCGGTAGCGCAAGTGTTTCCGAAGATACGCCACTACCAAAAATTAGTGATTTACCAAATATTGATGCTGATCAAGTTCGTTGCGCTGATCCAGTCGGTTCGGCAGCAATGGTTAAGGAGATTGAAGCGGCACATAAAGATGGTGACACTTTAGGTGGAGTCGTTGAGGTGATTGCATTTAATGTTCCCGTTGGTTTGGGATCACATGTTCATTGGGATCGCAGACTTGATTCTCGATTAGCTGCGGCATTAATGGGAATTCAAGCAATTAAAGGCGTCGAGCTAGGTGATGGCTTTCGTACGGCAACCAGACGTGGTTCTGTTGCGCATGATGAGATCGAATTAAAAGATGGGCAAATTGTTCGTCGTTCCCAACGCGCGGGTGGCACCGAGGGTGGCATGAGTAATGGAGATTTACTACGAGTACGAGCTGCGATGAAACCAATTTCAACCGTACCAAAGGCACTCGACACAATTGATGTTGCAACCGGCGAAGCAGCTAAAGCGATCAATCAACGTTCTGATGTGTGCGCTGTACCAGCAGCAGGTGTGGTAGCTGAAGCAATGGTGGCTTTGGTTCTAGCAGAAGCAGTATTAGAAAAGTTTGGCGGAGATTCGGTAGGGGAAACTCGTCGCAACTTCTTAAGTTACAAAGAGAATTTGCCTTATAAATAATGGCGCCAAGAATAGTTCTAATCGGACCAATGGGTGCGGGAAAAACTACAGTTGGTGCGGAAGTGGCGAGAAGACTTAATTGCAGCTTCGCCGATACAGACCAACTTATAGAAGCCGATCAAGGCAAAAGCATCTCAGAAATATTTATTGAAGATGGCGAACCACACTTTCGCCTTGTCGAGGAAAGCATTGTTATAGATGCACTTCTAGCCGAGTCAGGTGTACTTTCTTTGGGTGGCGGTGCGGTAGCTAACGATGCAACCCAGAACGCCATTGCTAATAGCTCAGCCAAGAAGATTTTCTTGGATATTTCACTTTCGGCGGTCTCGCCAAGGGTGGGTTTCGATAGCGCACGGCCACTATTAATGGTGAATCCAAGACAAAAGTGGGCCGAGTTAATGAATGCACGACGCCCAATCTATGAATCTTTAGCTGACCTCAAAATTGATGTTAGCGAAAAAACCGTTGACGAAATAGCCTCGCAGATAGTTGAAACATTATGAGAACTGTGCCAGTTAATGCTGAACGCGCATACCAAGTGGAAATTGGAATTGATTGGAAAACAGCCCTTAACGATTGGGTTGAAGGGCGTACCAAAGTTGTTGTGATAACTTCTTCGAATTTTGAAATAGATGTAGATATACCAATAGTAAGAATTCCTGATGGCGAGGCCGGCAAAAGTCCCGAGGTGTTGTTACAAGTTTGGCGCGAGCTAGGTCAACATGGCTTAAATCGAGGTGACTTATTAGTTGCCATCGGTGGTGGAACCGTTACTGATTTAGCAGGATTCGCTGCGGCATCTTGGATGCGAGGAATTGATTGGATTGCCATTCCTACCACGATAGCCGGAATGGTTGATGCAGCGGTAGGTGGAAAGACCGGCATTAACTCCGAACACGGAAAGAACCTCATTGGAGCTTTTCATTCGCCTTTATCAGTTCTTATCGATCTGTCTTGGATCAAGACGTTATCGGAGCGAGATGTAGCTGCCGGTATGGCTGAAGTTGTTAAATGTGGGTTCATTTCGGATGCCCAGATTTTGGAACTGTTAAAGAATAAATCCCTGAAAGATATCTGTAATAACGAAAATTTACAGCTGGAATTAATTCATAAGGCAGTCTCTGTCAAAGCTGAAGTAGTGAGCGCTGATTTTAAGGAGAGTTTTTTACGAGAGATTCTTAACTACGGTCACACGTTAGGACACGCAATAGAGAAGCGGTCTAACTTTGATATGCGTCATGGCGAAGCAGTTTCAATTGGAATGTGTTTTATAGCAGAACTTGCCTCCGTAAAGGGAGTCTTAAGTGCGGAGCTAGTAGATAAACATTATGAAATTTTGAAAGCGTTGAAATTGCCTACTAGCTATGAGAATTCGGCCTTTTCAGATTTATTGAAACATATGGCATTAGATAAAAAGAATAAGAACGGTCAAATACGCTTTGTGGCGATTTCTGATATTGGTGTTTGTATTCGAATTGAGGATGCAACTTCAGAAGAAATGGCTCTTGCATATGAGAGAATTAGCCAATGAAGGTTCTAGTTCTCAATGGTCCCAATTTGGCTCGATTAGATATTCGTGATTCCAAGTACTATGGCGATCTTAATTGGGAACAATTAAAAGAATTAATTGCTGATGGCGCAAAAAATCTCGGTTTCGATGCCGATATTCGCCAGAGTGATGATGAGGCGACAATAGTTGGTTGGTTACACGAAGCGGCTGATCAGAACTTACCTGTAATCATAAATCCAGCAGCTTTCACTCATTACTCAATAGCGATTCACGATGCAGCAGAGATGGTTAAGTCTCCTTTAATTGAAGTGCATTTATCGAATCCAATGTCCCGCGAAGAATTTCGCCATACTTCTGTAATAAGCGGCGTTGCAAATGGCACGATTGCTGGTTTTGGGCCAAATTCCTATATTTTGGCGCTAAATGCATTGAAGTCTCTGATTTCTTAAAACTGATAGATAACAGGTAAACTTCGCAAGTTAATTAATCAGGGAGTATTTCGTGGCAACAACAAATGATCTAAAGAATGGCATGACCTTAAATATCGATGGGTCACTATGGACTGTAGTTGAATTCCAGCATGTTAAACCAGGTAAAGGACCAGCTTTCGTTCGCACCAAAATGAAGCAAGTGCTAACTGGCAAAGTTGTTGAGAAGACTTTCAATGCCGGAGTTAAAGTTGATGTTGCGGTTGTTGAGAAGCGCGATATGCAATACCTCTACAAAGATGGTGCAGATTTCGTATTCATGGACACCACTACCTATGACCAAATGACAATCCCTGAGGCTACAGTTGGCGATGCCGCAAACTTCCTGTTGGAGAATGCGGAAGTTAACGTTGCTATCCACGAAGGCAATCCGCTTTACATCGAACTACCTGCTTCAGTTGAATTAGAGATTACTTACACCGAACCTGGCATTCAAGGTGATCGTTCTTCAGGCGGCACTAAGCCGGCCACTGTGCAAACGGGTATTGATATTCAAGTTCCGCTATTCATCAAGCAAGGTGAGAAGGTTCTTGTAGATACTCGTGATGGGTCTTATTTAGGCCGCGCTTAAATGGCTCAGCGGAGCAAGGCTCGCAAAGAGGCTTTAGATCAATTATTCCAAGCAGACTTGAGAAAGTCTGAAATTTCTCTTGGCGTTGATGGTGAGGTACGCGATTATGCGGCCGAGATTCTCGCCGGCGTAAAAGCAAATAACGCCAGGATTGATGAATTAATTCGTAGTTACATTCAAGGTTGGGATTTCGATCGCATTCCAAGCGTTGATCGAAATATTCTCCGCCTAGCAATTTGGGAACTTCTCTGGAGCCAGACCCCAGAGGCGGTAGTTATTGATGAAGCGCTCAAGCTTGCAGCAGAGCTATCTACTGAGAATTCGGCAACTTTCATCCATGGCGTCTTAAGTAAGTTGGCGAGCCTCAAGGGGCAGATCGCGCTTTAGTCGTATACACTCGGCCACGATCCTTTAACGACCCATCCAGAGAGGTGGGGAAGGTGGTAAGAAATGAATTCAGCGGATATCTCGCGCGCGCTTACGCGCATCTCTCATGAGATTCTAGAACGTAACTCTGGTTCGGAGAATCTCGTAATTCTCGGCATTCCTACGCGCGGTGCGCACTTGTCTAATCGAATCTCTGAACTAATTGCAAAGATAGAGAACAAGCCAGTACTGCATGGCACTCTCGACATTACTCTGCATCGAGATGACCTACGTACCAGGGCGCCTCGGCCACTTATGCCTACTAATGTTCCAAAAGAAGGTATCGAAGGGCGCGATGTGATTCTGGTCGATGATGTGCTCTTTTCCGGCCGAACAATTCGCGCTGCACTTGATGCGCTTGGTGAAATTGGCCGCCCACGATCGGTTCAATTAGCGGTACTCGTAGATCGTGGCCATCGGGAACTACCAATTCGCGCTGATTTTGTGGGAAAGAATTTGCCAACGAATATTGGCCAATCAGTGAAGGTGCTCTTAACTGAAGTGGATAGCAAAGATGAAGTGGTGGTCGAATAATGAAACATTTACTTTCGATCAACGATCTGACCTACGATGAGGCAATACAAATTTTAGATACCGCCCATGAATTGGCTCGGGTATCAGATGGTCCAATGAAGAAGTTGCCAACATTACGTGGTCGAACCATCGTAAATCTTTTTTATGAAGATTCAACCAGAACGCGTATTTCATTCGAAGCGGCCGCAAAGCGTTTATCTGCGGATGTAATTAATTTCAGCGCCAAGGGTTCTTCAGTATCCAAAGGTGAATCTCTTAAAGACACCGCACTAACTTTGCAAGCTATGGGTGCTGATGCGGTCATTATCAGACATAGCGCATCAGGAGCTGCCCGACGATTGGCAGACTCAGAATGGACTTCGGGTTCGGTGATTAACGCGGGTGATGGAACGCATGAACACCCAAGTCAAGCACTGCTTGATGCTTTCACTATCCGTAAACATCTTGCACATGATGAAAAAGATCTACGCGGAATTAAGATAGCAATAGTTGGCGACGTTCTACATTCGCGCGTTGCTAGATCAAATGTATTATTGTTAGAAAAATTAGGAGCTAAAGTATTTCTGGTCGCTCCACCAACTTTAATGCCAGTCGGTGTCGAGCATTGGCCTGCTCAAGTTTCCTATAACTTGGATGAAGTTCTGCCAGAAGTTGATGCGATCATGATGCTGAGAGTTCAACTAGAGAGAATGTCGGATTCATTCTTTCCAAGCGCGCGTGAATATTCAAGGTATTTTGGTCTAAATCAAGAGCGGCTAGCGATTCTCAAATCAAATGCAATCGTCATGCATCCAGGGCCCATGAATAGAGGACTGGAAATCACCGCCGAATCCGCAGATTCTGCGCGTAGTGTGATTGTTGAGCAAGTAAGTAATGGGATAAATGTTCGGATGGCAATTCTTTATCTACTTCTAGCAGGTGAGATGTGAAATATTTAATTACTGATACCTTCCTAAAGAACGAAAAGGTTGATATCGCAGTTAAAGATGGCCTTATCTTGGAAATTGGTCAAAATTTAGGGGAACAGTTTGCAAATGACGGTTTTGAGATTGTTTCGGGCAAGGAAACGATTGCGCTACAAGGATTAGTTGATCTCCACACCCATTTACGCGAACCAGGTAAAGAGGATTCGGAAACTGTAGAAACCGGTTCGATGGCTGCAGCAAAGGGTGGTTTCACCGCGGTATCTGCCATGGCTAATACCTCTCCAGTTGCAGATACTGCAGGCGTAGTCGAACAGGTATTTAGATTAGGTCAAGAGTGCGGCTTGACGGATGTTTACCCAATTGGCGCAGTCACCAAAGGATTACTTGGTAAAGAGTTAGCCGAACTAGGTGCAATGGCCGATTCGGTTGCACAGGTTCGCGTCTTTAGCGATGACGGAAATTGCGTCAGTGATGCCTTAGTAATGAGACGTGCTCTTGAATACATAAAGAAGTTCAATGGCGTTATTGCACAACATGCTCAAGACCCCACCTTGACAGTTGATGCGCAAATGAATGAAGGCATCATCTCTTCGCAACTTGGTTTGAAGGGTTGGCCTGCAGTTGCTGAAGAAGCAATAATTGCACGAGATGTGTTGCTGACAGATCATGTTCAGTCCAGACTCCATGTTTGCCATTTAACTACCGCTGGTGGTGTTGAAATTATTCGTTGGGCAAAAGCACGCGGCATCAATGTCACCGCAGAAGTAACACCACATCATCTTTTGCTGACAGACGAATTGGCAAAGAGCTACGATCCAATTTTCAAAGTCAATCCACCGCTACGCACCGAACGAGATGTAATGGCGCTTCGTGAAGGTCTGGCAGATGGCACCATCGACATAATCGCTACAGACCATGCACCGCATCCAGCTGAGAGTAAAGAATGCGAATGGCAATATGCAGCTTTCGGCATGTTGGGCCTCGAAACTGCACTTTCAGTTGTTTGGCAGACGATGATTGATACCAAGCTGATGGACCTGGAAGAGTTAGAAAAGCGAATGTCCACCAATCCAGCCAGAATTGGTCAGTATCACAGGCAAGGCCAACCTATTATTAAAGGTGCCCCTGCTAATTTGACCTTATTCGCACCAAATAAATCCTGGAAAGTAGATAGAGATCTAGTGGCATCAAAGAGTAAGAACACCCCTTTTCACGGGATGCACTTCGGCGGCAGCGTCGTAGCAACTTTCTTCAATGGTCGCAAGACTTGGGTGGCGAAATAGATGTCAAAAGCATATTTAGTTCTTGATGACGGCAGAATCTTTGAAGGTTCGTCTTGGGGTGCCAATGGTAGAACTTTCGGTGAAGCAGTTTTTGCAACAGGTATGACCGGATATCAAGAGACGCTTACCGATCCTTCGTATCATAAACAAGTTGTCGTAATGACGGCGCCTCATATCGGAAATACTGGTTGGAATCAGGAAGATAATGAATCTTCAAAAATCTGGGTAAGCGGTTTTGTAGTCAGAAATCCTTCGCCTATAACAAGCAATTGGCGAGCAAGTGAAGATCTAGAAATAGAATTGCAAAAGCAAGAGATAGTTGGAATTTCTGGCGTCGATACTCGAGCGCTCACTCGCCATTTAAGAGATCGTGGCGCCATGCGAGTTGGAATATTTAGTGGAGAAGAACTCAGTCGAGAAGAGATGGTGATTGAAGTTCGAAAGATGGATCAGATGAGCGGAAGTTTCCTATCTGAAGATGTATCAACTGATTCCAATTATGTAGTGAAGTCACCTGACAAGAAGTTCCATGTGGTTGCACTTGACCTAGGTATCAAAGCAGCTACTCCAAGATCTTTCGCAGAGCGAGGCGTTGAGGTAACGGTGGTACCTTTCAACACGACTTCCGATCAGATTCTTAGTTTAAATCCGGATGGGGTTTTTCTTTCAAATGGTCCCGGCGATCCATCCACAATGGATTCAGTTGTTGAAACAGTTCGAGAGTTATTGGCAGCGGAAATTCCGCTCTTTGGTATTTGTTTTGGTCATCAAATACTCGGCAGAGCGCTCGGTTTCGAAACCTATAAGTTGCAATTTGGACATCGCGGCATAAATCAACCAGTCCTTGATAAGTTAACTGGCAAGGTTGAAATTACGGCACATAATCATGGTTTTGCGCTCAAAGCGCCAACTGATGGAATATTTACAACTGTTTATGGGCGTGGAGAAGTTACCCATGTGGGTCTAAATGATGGAGTGGTTGAAGGTTTAAGATTGATTGATCGCCCAGCATTTAGCGTCCAATACCATCCAGAAGCGGCAGCCGGTCCCCATGATGCTAATTACCTTTTTGATCGTTTTGTAAAACTTATGGAAGAGCGTGCTAAATAATGGCGATTGATTCCAACATAAAGAGCGTACTAGTTATTGGTTCTGGTCCGATTGTCATTGGTCAGGCATGTGAATTTGATTATTCCGGAACCCAAGCTTGCAGAGTTTTAAAGTCTGAAGGTATTCGGGTGGTCTTAATAAATTCAAATCCAGCAACAATTATGACTGACCCAGAATTTGCCGATGCGACTTACATCGAACCAATTACTCCTGAAGCTATAGAGCAGATATTGATTAAGGAGAAACCGGACGCAGTACTCGCAACACTTGGTGGTCAAACTGCGCTAAATGCAGCTATGGGGCTCCATGAAAGAGGCATATTGCAGAAGCACGGCGTTAAGTTAATTGGTGCAGATGTTGATGCAATTCAAAGAGGTGAAAATCGAGAACTATTCCGCGCGATTGTGGAAAAAGTTGGCGGCGAATCTGCAAAGTCAATTATTTGCCACACTATGCAAGAGTGCTTTGCCGCAGTTGCTGAGCTAAATTATCCAGTTGTGGTTCGACCTTCATTCACCATGGGTGGATTAGGCTCAGGAGTTGCGTTTAATGCAGAACAATTAGAACAAATAGCAGGAGCTGGGCTGCGCCATAGTCCTACATCTGAAGTACTCCTTGAAGAATCAATCTTGGGTTGGAAAGAGTATGAATTAGAGGTAATGCGCGATCGCAAGGACAACGTAGTTATCGTTTGTTCCATTGAAAACTTGGATCCTATGGGAGTTCATACGGGTGACTCAATCACAGTGGCGCCGGCATTAACTTTGACAGATGTTGAGTATCAAAAACTTCGTAATCTTTCGATAAATATTATCCGTGAAGTAGGTGTTGATACCGGCGGTTGCAACATTCAATTTGCGGTTAATCCGCAAAATGGAAGAATCATCGTTATCGAGATGAATCCAAGAGTCTCTAGATCATCTGCGCTAGCTTCTAAAGCTACCGGTTTTCCGATAGCTAAAATTGCGACTAAATTGGCAGTTGGCTATACCTTGGATGAAATTCAAAATGATATTACTAAGGTAACTCCTGCCTCGTTCGAGCCAACTCTGGATTACATTGTTGTAAAGGCGCCACGTTTTGCCTTCGAAAAATTCGCAGATGCCGATCCGAGGCTTACCACCACTATGAAGTCGGTTGGCGAAGCAATGGCAATCGGGCGATCTTTCCCTGAGGCCCTACAAAAGGCGCTCCGCTCCCTCGAAAGAAAAGAGGCAGTTTTCACATTCCCTTCTGATAAGAAGTCCGTAAACGTTGCATCACTATTGGATTCGATGAGAATTCCAACGGAATATCGTTTACAGCAAGTGCAATTAGCAATGTGGGCTGGCGCGAGCATCGAACAAGTCCATGAATCAACCAAAATAGATCCTTGGTACTTACATCAGCTGCAGTTAATTAATCAAAAGGCCGAAGAATTGGCGCTACCTGGCGAATTAACTGCCGAACTATTGTTCAGCGCCAAGCAGTTAGGTTTCTCGGATCAACAGATTGCAGTAATCAGAGGAATCACCCAAGGCGAAGTTAGAGCGAATCGTCTGCACCTCGGCGTTAGACCGGTTTATAAAACTGTAGATACTTGTGCGGCGGAATTTGAAGCATTCACTCCTTATCATTATTCAACTTACGAAGAAGAGAGCGAAGTCGCAAAACGAACCACACCTGCTGTAATCATTCTGGGTTCAGGCCCAAATCGAATTGGCCAAGGAATTGAATTTGATTACAGCTGCGTTCACGCCTCCTTTACGTTGCGTGAGGCAGGTTTTGAAACGGTGATGGTTAATTGCAATCCCGAAACCGTCTCAACAGATTATGACACCAGCAACCGCTTATATTTTGAACCACTAACACTAGAAGATGTGCTCGAAGTAATTGCTGCCGAGGAAGCTGCAGGTCCTGTGTTGGGTGTAATTACGCAATTGGGTGGACAAACACCGCTTGGATTGGCACAGGGTCTCAAAGAAGCTGGCGTAAATATTTTGGGTACCTCGCCAGAAGCAATAAATCTTGCAGAAGAGCGTGGTGCATTTGGTCGAATACTTGAAGAGCAAAATTTAGTAGCGCCTGAATATGGAATGGCGTCATCGTTACTTGAAGCTCAAGATATTGCCGCGCGAATTAGTTATCCAGTCTTAGTACGACCTTCCTTTGTTCTAGGCGGTCGTGGCATGGAGATCGTTTATGACGATCAAGCTTTAGCTGGGTTTATTTCGAGAGCTACTGAAATCACCCCTGGCCACCCGGTTCTCGTAGATCGTTTTTTGGATAACGCAATTGAAATAGATGTTGATGCACTTTTCGATGGTGATCAACTCTTCCTCGGTGGGGTAATGGAGCATATCGAAGAGGCTGGCATCCATTCTGGAGATAGCGCCTGTGTATTGCCAGCAATAACAATTACGCCAAGTCAATTGATTGAGATTCGACAAGCTACAGAGAAGATTGCTCGGGGCGTAAATGTACGCGGTTTAATCAACATTCAATATGCAATATCTAATGGGCAGCTCTATGTTTTGGAAGCAAATCCTCGTGCATCTCGAACCGTGCCCTTTGTATCAAAATCAACTGGTATTGCACTTGCAAAAGCAGCTGCGCGTATTTCGGTTGGCGAAAAGATTGAAGCGCTTCAAAATGAGGGCTTATTGCCAAAGGCAGACGTAAAGCCGAAAGCAATCTCAGTCAAGGAAGTTGTACTTCCTTGGAATAGATTTAGAAGACCAGATGGTCGAGGAGTAGATGCAACACTTGGTCCAGAGATGAGATCTACTGGCGAAGTCATGGGTATAGCCGCAACATTCGGCGAAAGCTATGCAAAGAGTCAGATTGCTGCATTTGGTGCTTTACCTAAGACCGGAACTGTTTTCATTTCATTGAGTGATAAAGATAAAGCAGCTGGAATAGGTGCAGCTAGAGAATTAATAGAGATGGGCTTCCAGATAGTTGCCACGGCCGGAACTGCGGCAACACTTGCGCAGCAGGGGCTAGATGCAATTACTGTTCGTAAACACTCCGAAGGCACTGGTCCGCTTGGCGAAAAGACTATTGTCGAACAGATGGTTTCAGGACAAATTGACCTAGTGATTAATACACCAGTCGGTCGAGGGACCAGACAAGATGGATGGGTTATTAGAACGACGGCGGTGCAAAGGTCGATTCCATGTATTACCACGGTTGCCGGTTTTAAAGCTGCAGTTGAGGGAATCAAAGCAATTCGAAATTCTGAGTTAGGCGTAAAGTCTCTTCAAGAATGGTTGGTTGAAATTGCCAATTAATAAGCACGCTTCGCAAATACGAGCTGTTGTTCTAAGCAACAGGCGTATTGGCGTGTACCATCAAATAGTTTTAGAGGTTGGCGAGGTCGTCAGATATATAAAACCTGGCAATTTCATCGCGATTTCCGTAGGTGGGGAAACTTCACGAATGGTCTTGCGTAGAGCATTCGCAATCTCTCGCACAAGTGATAGGGGAACTGTTGAATTAATCATTGCCCCTTATGGAAGTGGCTCTAAATGGTTATGTGCACAAAGTGAAGGATCGCAGGTAGATGTGATCACTCCATTAGGTACCGCCTTTGGAATACCAACTGAACCTGTTACTGCGTTATTAGTTGGAGGCGGTTACGGATCTGCGCCACTTTTTGGTCTAGCCGAAGTTTTGAAATCTCGCGGATGTAGAGTAATTATGGCTTTAGGTGCGAGTACCGCGGCCAAGATTTATGCACCGATAGAAGGCAAACGTGCCGTTACTTCATTGAAAATATTTACCGAAGATGGAACTGCAGGCGAATCCGGACGAGTAACAGACTCTCTGCCACAACTGATTGATGAGCATGATGTAAGAGTTATTTATTCTTGCGGACCAATGCCCATGTTGGAGGCGTTATCTGGTATAGCTGTTGCCGCGGATATTGCTCATCAGTGTGCCGTTGAAGAGTCAATGGCCTGTGGAGTTGGGATTTGCATGACCTGCGTGCTTCCAGTGAAGAATGAAAATGGTGAAGTTAAAAATTTAAGAAGTTGCATTGATGGTCCAGTAATGGATGGCGAATTCGTGCAATGGCACATGGTCGGTACGCAATTATGAGTCTCGATTTTTCTACTACCTTAGGTGGAGCTTGGTTTCCAACTCCATTATTCACTGCAAGTGGTTGCGCAAGTAGCGGTAAGGAGCTCTCTCAATTCTTTCCGCTACGTGAAATTGGTGCGGTAGTTACAAAGTCAATTATGTTGAAACCGCGCGCCGGTCGACCGACACCGCGCATGGCTGAAACTCCAAGCGGTATGTTGAATTCCATCGGTTTGCAAGGTCCAGGAATTGATGCCTTCCTTGTCGAAGATATCCCTTGGCTTGCATCTCAAGGAGCGAGAGTTATTGTTTCCATTGCAGGCGAAACTGCAGAGGAATATGGCGTCTTAGCCAGAAAATTAAGGGGAGTCTCAGGAATTTCAGCGATTGAGGTGAATATTTCCTGTCCCAATGTAGAAAATAGAGGATTGGTATTTGCTTGTGATCCAAATAGCGCCTCCGACGTCGTCAAAAGCGTACGCGGAATCATCGGAGGAGAGTTACCAATTCTTGCTAAGTTAACTCCCGATGTAACAAATATTGCTTCGATTGCCGCTGCAGTTATCGGCGCTGGCGCAGACGGAATCGCAATGATAAATACTGTCCTAGGAATGGTCATTAATACCGAAACCATGCGCCCACATTTAGGTGGAAAGACTGGCGGCTTATCAGGGCCAGCTATCAGGCCAATCGCAGTACGGGCTATTTATCAAGTGCGAGAAGCTTTGCCTAACGTTTCAATTCTTGGCATGGGTGGAGTGGCATCCGGTAAGGATGCTTTTGAGATGATCTTGGCTGGCGCGTCCGGGATATCTATTGGCACGGCATCTTTTGGTGATCCATCCGCGGTACATAGAATCCAAAACGAGTTGAGAGAGATTTTGATCAATAAAGGTTTTGCCTCTGTTAAAGAAGCGGTTGGATATGCGCATAGAGCAAATGTGATGGAAGGTGACCAGATTTGAAATCACCAATTATCTTGGCAATGGATACCAACGAGTTAGATATTGCTAAACAATGGATCTCATTGACCACCGAATCCGTTGGTATTTATAAATTAGGTTTAGAGTTTTTCTTGAAATTTGGCCAAGCGGGCGTACGTGCAATTCAGAACGAAACTGATTGTGAAATCTTTTTAGATCTTAAATTGCACGATATTCCAAATACCGTTGCTTCTGCAACTGCGCAAGTTGCACCGCTAAAACCTAAGTTTTTAACGGTACATGCATCTGGTGGCGGCGCCATGATTAAAGCCGCATCGGTAGCTGCTCCGAATACCGATATCACTGCAGTTACGATACTTACCTCGTTATCGCAAGAGGATATGGTTGAAATTGGATACGAAGGTAGCCCACTAAATAGAGCAATCGAACTCGCAAAATTAGCAGTTAATTCTGGTGCCAGAGCAATTGTCTGTTCTCCACTTGAAATTCAAGGAATTCGAAGTGCAATTCCAGATCATATTTCTATTATCACGCCGGGTATCAGGCCACTTGGCGAATCAGGTGGAGATGATCAAAAGCGTGTGATGGATCCAAAGAGTGCCCTAAATGCTGGTGCTAACTATCTAGTCATAGGACGACCTATTACATCCGCACCTAATATTCCTGAAGCTGCGAAAAAAATTTTAAATGAGGCGTTAAGTTAATTGCCTATTCCACCGAAACTTACCCCAGAGCAACGTGCGGCAGCGCTTGAAAGCGCTAAACAAGCAAGACGTACTCGTTCGGATATTAAGGAGCAGGTAAAAACTGGGCAACTCAAGGTACTTCAAGTAATTGAATTAGCCTCCACAAATGAAGCGATAGCGAAAATGCGAGTCTCAGAACTTTTGGAATCGATACCTGGTGTCGGTAAAGTTAGGGTCACCACAATACTCAACCGTTTAGGTATTTCTGATACCCGGCGAATTCAAGGATTAGGAGTCTTGCAATTGCAAAAGTTGAAGCGAGAGTTCGCTCCACAAACTGGCGCAATTCGCCCTGGAAAACTCTTTGTCTTATCTGGTCCAGGTGGCGTTGGCAAAAGCACTATTACTAAAGCGCTGGCAGATTACCCAGAATTTTGGGTTTCGATTTCGGCGACTACTCGCTCACCTAGATCAGGTGAAAGAGATGGCGTTGATTACTTTTACATTTCAGAAGAAGAATTTAGTCGACGAATCACAGGTAATGAATTTCTTGAGTGGGCCGAATTCGCTGGCAATAAATATGGCACACCAGCAAATCAAGTTTTAGAGAAATTAAAGGCTGGTTTCAATGTGATACTTGAAATTGAGATTGATGGGGCGCGACAAGTAAGAAAGAGTTCTCCAGAGGCACAGCTAATTTTTATCGCACCTCCATCATGGGAAGAGTTGGTCAAACGCCTTGAAGGAAGAGGGACTGATTCTGATGAGCGCCGAGCAGAGCGTTTGGCCCTAGCCCAAGAGGAGATGGCCGCGCAGAGCGAGTTCGATTATGTGGTCGTAAATGATCAATTGGATAGAGTGATAGCCCAACTGCTATCTTTAGCCGGTAATAAGGCACCTTAAGCATTAACACGGGAGAGCAATGGACGGCATTACAAATCCACCAATCGACGAACTTCTCGATAAGAGCGGTTCTAAGTACAGCTTGGTGCTCTATGCAGCAAAGCGTGCTCGCCAAATCAATGCATATTACTCACAACTTTCTGAAGGCCTACTCGAATACGTAGGACCTTTAGTAGAAACACACGTTCACGAGAAGCCACTTTCAATCGCAATGCGTGAAATCAACGATGGTCTTTTGACTATCGAAAGCCTTGAGCCTACGAACTAGGAATCTCTAACCGAGTCATGTCCGAGATTCTGCTCGGAGTAGGTGGCGGAATTGCTGCCTACAAATCATGCGATTTATTGCGCCGCCTTCAGGATTTAGGTCATGAAGTTACAGTTGTACCTACGCCGGCAAGTTTAAATTTCGTTGGTAAGGCAACTTGGGAAGCGCTCTCGGGCAAACCTGTTCATACGGAAGTTTGGGAAGCCGTTGATCGAGTCAACCATGTTGCTCTTGGTGATCGAGCTGATTACATAGTTGTCTCACCTGCAACTGCTGATTTAATCGCCAGACTTTCAGCCGGTAGAGCAGATGATTTATTGAGCAATTCAATACTTGCCAGCAATGCAAAGAAATTAATAGTGCCAGCAATGCATCCCAAGATGTGGTTTAACGCTGCGACTCAAAGCAATATTAGAAAGTTGCGCGAACTTGGTTTTATTGTCATGGAACCAGATAGCGGAAAATTAACTGGCGGTGATTCTGGCGTCGGTCGTCTGCCAGAAAGCTCAGCCATTATAGATAAATTCAATAATGAGATTTCGGTTGAGCAAGATTTGAATGGTTTTAAAGTACTGATCTCCACGGGTGGCACCAGAGAAGCAATCGATGACGTTAGGTTCATTGGCAACAAATCAAGCGGTAAACAAGGTTTGGCTTTTGCAAGAATTGCAAAGGCAAGAGGCGCAGAAGTGGTTTTAATCTCCGCAAACGTCGATACTTCCAGAGAATTTGGCATCTCAATTATCAAAGTTGAGAATACTGAGCAATTACAGAGCGCCTTACAGACCGAGTTTCCCAAATGTGACGTACTAATTATGGCTGCGGCTGTAAGTGACGCGAAGCCGATTCCAGCTACAGGCAAAGTTAAAAAGCAGAGCTACAGCAAGCTCGATTTGGTCCCAACTCCGGACTTGTTAGCAGATATCGCTAAACAAAAGAACTCTCAAATTTTGGTGGGCTTCGCTGCAGAAGAAAGTGCAAATCTCTTGCAAGAAGGTAAAAGAAAATTGGCTGCTAAAAGCCTAGATTTTATATATGCCAATGACATTGCAAGTGGAAGCATTTTTGGTTCAGATACCACTTCGGGGCTGATTATTAGCGCCCGTGAAGATGAGATCGAAGAAATTCATCAAATCAGCAAGGATTCCCTTGCGACACGATTACTAAATAAGGTCTCAGAAAGGTTAAACTCACCCAATGTCTAAGCGCCTATTTACGAGTGAATCAGTTACCGAGGGTCATCCAGATAAGATTGCGGATCAGATTTCCGATGCAATATTGGATTCGCTTCTAGCTCAAGATTCAAAGAGTCGAGTAGCGGTCGAAACCTTAATTACCACCGGACAAGTTCACGTGGCCGGCGAAGTAACTACCAATGGTTATGCAGATGTAAACACCATTGTGCGTGAGACGGTTCTTGGAATTGGTTACGATTCTTCAGATAAAGGTTTTGATGGCAATTCATGCGGAGTATCTATCTCGATAGGACAGCAATCTCCTGATATTGCACAAGGGGTAGATGATGCTTATGAAGAGCGTGTTCAATCATCTGCCGATCCATTAGATTTGCAAGGTGCCGGTGACCAAGGATTGATGTTTGGTTATGCATGTAACGATACAAAAGAATTAATGCCACTGCCTATTTGGTTAGCGCACGAATTAGCACTTCAACTTTCAAAGGTACGCAAATCTGGTGAACTTGGCTATCTTCGTCCGGACGGCAAGACCCAGGTAACCATTGAATACGATGGCGATAAAGCTGTTGCACTAGATACAGTAGTTATTTCCAGCCAGCATCATGCTGACATTGATGTGGCCAAGAAATTGACGCCTGAGGTAATCGAATCAGTAATCAATCCAGTATTAGCGAAGATTGATTTACCTAAAGCAAATTTAAGAACCCTGATTAATCCAACTGGACGTTTCGTAGTAGGCGGACCAATGGGAGATGCTGGCCTGACAGGCCGCAAGATAATCGTTGATACATATGGCGGAATGGCCCGTCATGGTGGTGGCGCATTTAGCGGTAAGGATCCTTCAAAAGTTGATCGCTCTGCAGCCTACGCAATGCGATGGGTGGCCAAGAATGTGGTTGCGGCTGGTTTGGCAGACCGTTGCGAAGTTCAAGTTGCCTATGCAATTGGTAAAGCGCAGCCAGTTGGTCTATTCGTTGAAACTTTCGGGACCGAAAAGGTGCCAGTCAATAAGATTCAGGATGCTGTGCTTAACGTATTTGATTTAAGACCAGCGGCAATTATTAGGGATTTGGATCTGCTGCGTCCGATTTACTCCAAGACCAGTGCTTATGGGCACTTTGGCCGAGAACTTCCTGAGTTCACTTGGGAGAGAACTGATCGCGCAAGCAAATTAGCTGCTAGCGTTAAGTAATTCATGCAAGCGCCACTTAAATTAAAAAGTGAGCGGGTAGGCAAGTTAACTCTCGCAGAAGAGAATCCAATTTTGTCGGTGTTTGTTGACACCGGCGTATTTCATTTAGATTATGAATTTGATTATCTCTTGCCTAGTAAATTCGATTTAAAACCTGGCCAATGGGTATCGGTGCCATTCAATGGCCGTAATTGCTTAGGCTTAATTGCTTCGCGATCGAATAAAAGTGCTCCTAGAAAAGCATTACCTATTAATCGTGGTATCAAGGGGCCCTATATAAGTCCTGACCATCTCAACTTCTACAAAAAAGTTGCCAATCGGTGGTGTGTGCCACTATTTGATGTGCTTCGATTTGTCACAAAATATAGAGAGCAAAGCACTGACGCTGATTCAAAATTGGGAAATAGCAAACGGATATATTTGCAATTACCACCGGATAAAAATGAAATTGAAGCAATTAGAGAGCTGGCTCGCAAAACTTCAAAGAGTGGACCCACCCTTTTAATCGTGCCAGAATCAAGGGTCGCTACTCAGTTTGAGAATGAGGAATTTGATGTTTCAATGAGGGCTGGAGCTCTATCTCCAAAGCGGTACATGAATGTTCTGGTACTTCGCGAAGAATCTGAGCACCACTACGAGCTAAAAAGCCCAGGGTTTAATACTAGAGATGTGGTCTTACTTAGAAATGAAATTCTCGGCGAGAATGTGATTTTCGCAGGGTACTCACCATCTCTGGAAATGAATCGTCTAATTCAAATGAAGTACATTAATTTCAAAGGTAGCTCCGGAAGACTAAATATCAATGTGAGCCCTGCAATTCAAGGAGAACTGATACCAAGTAGGTTAATCAAAACATTTAAAGAAGCACTTAAATCGGGAGTAGTTTTAGTAATTGTTCCAACTAAAGGTTACGGGCTGGCAATTAGTTGCGCTGCCTGTAGAAATATAGCTAAGTGCGAATGTGGTGGAAAGTTAACAAAACATAGTAAAGGCGCTCCGCCATGTTGCGTCATATGTTCAAAACATTATGTGGATTGGCATTGCGCTTATTGCAAGATGAATCGTATTTATCTCTTGGGCAAAGGAATAGAACGGATTGCAGAGGAGTTTGGTAAGACATTTCCAAATACCAATATTCATATTGCTACTCAGGATAAAGAGATTGAAGGGGTAGTTGGTGCAGGATCAATAGTTATCGCCACAATGGGAGCTGCTCCGCAAATCAATTACTCAACGGCCTTCTTGTTGGAAGGACTCAATTTGGGTGTCGACTTACGTAGCGAGGAGAGATATCTTGCCAATTTGTTTAAATACGCAGCCTATGCCAAAGGTAGATTGGCGCTAGTCGAGCGGCAGGAACATCCCGCTGCAAACTCTTTAATTAGGTGGAATTCGCTTCCTTATCTAAACAGATTGTCTTTAGAATTAGAAGAAGTTGGTTTGCCGCCATATATGCGCCACTTGCTTCTAGCAGGTGAAGATTCAGAACGAATTTACACGGGAATATTATCTGCTATTCGTGATGGACGGCTTCCAAGTTCTACAAAGGTCTATTACTTGAATGGTAAAACTATCTCGGTTTATTTCGATATCAAGAGCTCACAACAAGTCTTGACCTTTTTTCTTGAATTTCAAAGGCGAAGATCAATGGCTAATAAACCGCATATTAAGTTGCGGGTAGACCCTTATTTGCTCGGCTAGAATTGGCGCATGTCAGTTCAACCAATTCGACTTTTTGGAGATCCAGTCTTAACGTCTCCTGCAGCAGTCGTGACTGCATTTGATAAAGAGTTACGCAAATTGGTAAAAGACTTGATTGATACCATGCAAGATGCACCAGGGGCGGGGCTGGCCGCTCCGCAAATAGGTGTGCCACTTCGAGTGTTTACTTGGGATGTTGACGATGAAGTTGGACACTTAGTCAATCCAATTCTGGATCTTTCGGATGAGTTGCAAGATGGCGAGGAAGGCTGTCTTTCTTTTCCAGAGTTGCGATACAACACACCAAGGGCATTTAGAGCTGTTGCAAAGGGCTTCAACATGTATGGAGACCCAGTCATTATTGAAGGAACCGAGTTCTTAGCGAGAGCTTTGCAACATGAGACAGATCATTTGGATGGAATTCTCTTTATTGATCGGTTAAACGATGAGAATCGGAAAGCTGCCATGAAAGAGATTCGTGAATCTGACTGGTTTGGGATAGCAAGTGCCAGCGGAAATCAACCGATTATTAAAGTTTCACCCCATAATACTTTCGGCAAAGGCCATTAATGAAGTTGGTCGTGGCCGCAACACCTAAAGTGGCGATACCAGCTATCGAGAAATTGCTTTTAAAGCATGATGTAAAAATTATTACCCAACCAGATCGTCCGGCCGGTCGTGGCAAAAAGCTACAAGCTTCTCCAATAGCGCTGACATTTCCTGCTGCAATCAAGCCTGAGAATGAAGAGCAGTTATCTGAAAGCTTACTTGGATCGGATTTATTGATAACCATCGGCTACGGAAGACTCTTAAAGGAAAGCACCTTATCGATCCCGAAATTTGGTGGCATAAATTTACATTTTTCTCTGTTGCCAAGCTGGCGTGGCGCGGCACCAGTGCAACGAGCAATAGAGGCAGGAGATAAAGTAACTGGAGTAACTGTCTTCCAAATGGATTCGGGAATGGATACTGGACCAATATGGACGCAGAGAGAGTTCGAAATACCTTACGGATTTAACTCCACGGATCTTTTTGATGCGCTTTCGCATTTAGGCACCGAGGCGCTGTTAGGCGCACTTGAATTGATTTCAAACGGCAGTTCACCATCACCTCAAACTGGCACTCCAACCATTGCCCGCAAAGTCTCTAAAGAAGAATGTCGTATCGAGTGGGAAGCTGAAACCATTTCAATTCTCCGCAAAATTAGAGCGTTTTCTGCTAATCCTGGTGTCTTTAGTTTCATACGTGGTGAATCAATCAAAATACTCTCTGCCCGGGAAAGCGAAGTTGATCTTCAGCCGGGTGAATTAAATAAGTCTGGACAGGTCGGCACCGGGGATGGCGCCATTCAAATAATTGAATTGGTACCTGCGGGAAAGCGAGCGATGGCGGTTTCCGACTGGCTAAATGGATTTAAGTTGCAACCAGGTGAAAGCTTTGAGTAAAAACTTTAAGAGGGTTGTTGTTGATAAGCCTCGACAAATTGCATTTGAAGTGTTCACTGATGTTATTCGTTCTGGTGCGTATTCCAATTTGTTGCTTCCGCAGAAATTGACCGCTAGCAATTTGGATTTGCGAGATAGGGCTTTTACTACTGAATTGGTGTACGGCTCCATTCGACAAATAGGTAGAAATGACTACGTAGCAGCTAAATTCAGCTCAAGACCATGGAGCGAAGTAGATTCCGGGATCGTAGACGTGGTGCGACTTGGTGCTTATCAGCTCTTTGACATGCGGGTACCAGAACATGCCGCAGTCGATGCAACTGTCAATTTAGCTCGAACTGTGCTTGGAGAGTCAAAAGCAACTTTTGTGAATGCTTTACTGCGCAAGCTGGCCGCTAAAACTCTAGAAGAACATCTAATTGAAGTTCAAGATGATTCTGTTTCTTCACTTTCAATCCGATTTAGTCATCCGGAATGGATAGTCAATAGCTATCGCGATTCGATACCGGATGTAGAAGAATTAAAGCTGCTGCTTACTTCAAACAATCTTCCGACAAGGCCAACTCTGGTTGCCTGGCCAGGAAAGAGCAGCGTTTCCGAGTTCTCCGGTGAGCTTGGTCAATACTCACCGTATGCGGTAAAAATAGATACACCGCCTTCTGAAATTTCTGCGATCCGTGAAAGACGTGCCGGTATTCAAGACGAAGGTTCCCAGATACTTGCACTCGCCTTTGCGGAGGCGGCAAAGGGACGCGAGCCTTGGTTGGACTTGTGCGCTGGCCCTGGTGGTAAAGCTGCACTTTTATCCTATATTTCTGAAAGTCCGATCTTTGCAAACGAGATATCTGAAAGTAGAGCCAATTTAGTTGAGCAAGTTGTAAAGCCTGGTACCAAAGTTTTCATTGGTGATGGCAGAGAATTTTCAGAGCCAGTGGGTTCGGTAATAGCAGATGTGCCCTGCACAGGTTTGGGTGCGTTAAGACGCAGACCAGAAGTTAGATGGCGAAGAACCCCTAGCGATTTGCCTAATCTGACAAAATTACAGTTCGAATTAGCTGCTCAGGCGGTCTCAATAATTCCTACTGGCGGGGTATTTGGTTATGCCACATGCTCACCGCATACAGCAGAGACTCGTGCGCAATGTGCGTCAATTGAAAAGAAGTTAGATGTAGAGCGTATCGACGTTACGCCATACTTGCCACAAAATTTGAAGGACGCTACATCAAATGGATATATGCAACTTTGGCCACACCGCCACGAAACCGATGCCATGTTCTTGGCGCTTTATCGCAAACGATGACTAGGGGATAATTAAACATGGCTCACGTACGTATAACTCCTAGTATTTTGAATGCTGATTTAGATAATCTTGAATCAGAGATTTCAAAGATTTCTTCAGTTTCAGATTTGCTGCATTTAGATATTATGGACAATAAATTTGTTCCGAATCTAACTTGGAATTTCGAGGCCGCATCAGAAATTATTAAGAAAAGCTCACTACCGGTGGATGCTCATTTAATGATTGAGGATCCCGACATTCAGGCACCTAAGTATGCTGAGATTGGTTGCGCCAGCGTCACTATTCATTATGAAGCAGCGCAGAATGTAAGGGCAACGCTGCAGGCGATACGAAAAGAGGGAGCCAGGGCCGCATTGGCTATCAAGCCGAATACTGACTTTGAAGTTTTAAGAGATTTTAGAACTGAATTGGACATGATTTTAATCATGACGGTAGAGCCAGGGTTTGGTGGACAAAAATTTATGCATGAGATGATGGGAAAAGTCAGCAAATCACGAGAATTAATTGGCGATGCTGATATTTGGCTTCAAGTTGATGGTGGTATTTCAACGGAAACTATAGAGATCGCTAGGAATGCTGGAGCCGATACCTTCGTCGCTGGAAGTGCGGTCTTTAAGGCGCAAGATCCGGCTGCGATGGTGACGCAGTTGCGAAAATTGGCAACGAAGTAACGCGTCCTTAAAGTAAAATTTCTTTATGAAAACGTTTGATGAGTTGTGGCTCGAAATCGGTCAGAAAATTGAGGCCGGCAAGACAGATTCAGGAACGGTTTCACTTATCAATTCTGGTGTTCACTCCATTGGCAAGAAGATTATGGAGGAAGCCGGCGAAGTTTGGATTGCTGCGGAGTATCAATCAAATGAAGAGCTGGCGCTAGAGATTTCCCAACTGATTTATTACCTACAAGTGCTAGCCAAGGCGCGCGGCATTTCGCTTGAAGATATTTATAAGGAACTTTAATGAAAATTGCCGTACCAAATAAGGGATCATTATCAGAAGCTAGCGCCCAAATTTTAAGAGAATCTGGGTATCGCCAAAGAACAGATTCGCGCGACTTGGTTCTGACAGACCCGGAAAATAATGTTGAGTTTTATTACTTACGTCCAAGAGATATCGCTTTATACGTTGGTTCAGGAGAGTTGCAGGCTGGAATCACCGGCAGGGATCTATTAATTGATTCAGGCGCTAGCGCTGAAGAAGTTATGTCGCTTGATTTTGGCGCTTCTACATTTCGTTTTGCTGCACCAGTAGGACAGAATTTGGTTCTTAAGGAAATATCTGGCAAGAGGATCGCATCTGCCTATCCAGGTTTAGTGGATAATTATTTAAGAGCCAATGGCGTGGCTGCGGAGATTGTTCGCTTGGATGGCGCTGTGGAATCATCCATACGACTAGGAGTCGCAGATCTGATTGCTGATGTGGTGAGTACTGGCAACACCTTAAAACAAGCTGGGCTTGAAATGTTTGGTGAGCCGATATTAAAGAGTGAAGCTATTTTGATTAAGAGAAAGAACGCGCCGGACTCTCCGGAATTAGAAACTCTTAAGCGACGCCTCTCTGGAGTAGTTATCGCAAGACAATATGTACTTTTAGATTATGACATCAAGAAAGAGGCGCTAGCCACAGCTTGCGCGCTTACGCCTGGGTTAGAGTCACCGACAATCTCTCCGCTAGCAAAAGAGGATTGGGTTGCGGTACGTGCAATGGTGCTTAGAAAAGAGACCAACCGCGTCATGGATGAACTTTGGGCAATCGGCGCTAGAGGTATTTTAGTTACCGACATACACGCTTGCCGTTTATAAGAAGTTATAAATAATTTAGAATTTCTCGAAGATCACGTTTCTCGATCACGATATCCGCAACCTCTTTAAGGGCAGGTTTTGCGCAAAAGGCGATGCCCACATCTGCCAACTTAATCATTTCAATATCATTAGCTCCATCGCCAATAGCTATAACTTGACTCGGCTGAAGCTCCTTTTTTAACTCCAAAAGATATGAGCTCTTCGCGTTACGATCAACAATCGGTCCTTTGGTCTGACCTGTTAAGTTTCCGTCAATAATCTGAAAACTATTAGCACGGTAGTGTTGGATTTTCAGTTCTTTCATTAAGGGTGATATAACTTCAATGAATCCTCCCGAAATAACAGCAACATAATCACCATTTGTCTGTAAATTAGAAATCAACTCAGCAGCACCCGTTGTGAGTGTTATCTTTTTTCCGACTTCGGAGAGCACATTGGTGGACAAACCTGCAAGCAATCTAACTCGACTACAAAGAGCGTCCTGAAAATCCAACAGACCATTCATGGCAAGTTCGGTAATTTCCTGCACTTCGCGGGAGACATTTGCGTGCGCGGCAATTAAATCAATAACCTCTTCGTTAATCAGTGTCGAATCAACATCAAAGAGGAATAATCGATTCATTGATAATCAACAACCAGATCAACACCGATTTTCTCAGCGGTGTTCAATAAATCCTTTTCTATAGCCTTTGCATGAGCTTTATCAAGGGAGAAATGAATAGCCAGAAAATATCGTCCTCTAATATCCATGCTCTGTTTGTCCAGAATGGTGATTACAAATGGCGATAGAGTTTCTAGGATTTCATTCTCGATATTTGGTGCACTTTCACCAGTTACCAAAACTAATCCAGTGAAATTTGAGTTCATAGCGCAATTTTAGGGCAGCGCTTGGGGTAATCTTGCCAACCTATGACACAGGTAGCTTCTTTCACGAATGTAGTGGTAACACGTTCGGGTAAGGATATTTTAGGTCCGATCTCTTTCACTTTATCCGAAGGGGAGCGATGGGTAATTCTTGGACCAAACGGCGCCGGTAAATCCACTTTACTTAAATTGCTAGCTACCGAGATGCATCCGACTACAGGCGAAGTTACTTTGTTAGGACAGAGACTGGGCAGAGTGGATGTTTTCGAATTGCGTACTCGAATTGGCATTTGTGCCTCAATGAAACATGAACAGATTCCAAGTGATGAGAGCGTCAAAGATGTGGTTCTGACATCTGCTTATGCAGTGCTAGGGCGTTGGAGCGAAGAGTACGACTTGTGGGACGAATCAAGAGCATCAGCACTTCTTGCCACTTTTGGGGTTCGCGACTTAGCTGAACGTTTGTATGGAACCTTAAGCGATGGAGAACGTAAACGGGTGCAAATCGCAAGAGCGCTCATGATTGATCCTGAATTGTTGCTTCTTGACGAACCTACCGCTGGATTAGATTTGGGTGGTCGCGAAGATCTGTTGTCTAGATTTGCTGAATTTGCAGATGATGTCAGATCACCCGTCACCGTTACCGTTACCCACCACATCGAAGAAATCCCAGCTGGTACTACACATGCGCTTTTGCTTAAAGACGGCAAAATTGCGGTAAGTGGCCCCGTTAATCAAGTAATTACCTCTCAACATGTAAGCGCAGTATTCGGAATAAACATCGATGTAATCGCACAAAATGGCCGCTTCTTTGCCAGAGCACAATAGTTTTAGCGAGCGTATTCACGAACGTTGGCTTGAGCTCTTCCCAGATAGCTTCATACAAGCGTTTAATTTACTTTCGACGTTATCTGATTATCAACCTAAAATTGAAGACGTATTTAAAGTTTTCGAAATTCCTCCAGAAAAAGTAGTTCTGGTCGTAGTAGGACAGGATCCATATCCTAGATCTGGTGATGCGATGGGTTTAGCATTCTCGATCTATCCAAATAGAACGATTCCTAAGTCCTTATCCAATATTTTCAAAGAGCTAAAAAGTGATCTGGGAATAGATCGAAATGACGGAGACCTTAGAGATTGGCAAGCTCAGGGCGTTTTTCTAATTAATCGAATTTTAACCGTACCAACAGGCGAATCATTAGGTCATAAAAATATTGGCTGGGAAGAATTCACCGAAGAGATAATTGCTTTCTTGGGGAGATCTGGCAAAGTGGCGCTACTTATGGGCAGTAGCGCTCAAGAAATGGCTAAATACTTTGATAAAAAAGTAGTGACCGCGCATCCAAGTCCACTAAGCGCTTATCGAGGCTTTTTTGGTTCCAAGCCTTTCTCTCGCGTAAATGAGTTATTGGATAAGCCAATCAATTGGTAAAACTAGATAAAACTAAATAAAACTAAAAAGGGCGCCCACCGAATAGCGAGCGCCCTTTTTGGAACTTTCTATCTACTAGCCAACCCAAATATTAATTGGTGATGATAGGAAATAGACCATAAATAGAGCTCCCACAAGCAGTAGCAGAGGATGAACATCCTTGCGACGACCTTGTACAAAGCGAATCACAATATGTGAAACGAATCCTGCTCCGATACCTACTGAAATGTTGTAGGTAAATGGCATCAAGATCATGGTTAGGAATGCTGGCATGGCAATTCCTAGATCGCTCCAATCAATATCCTTGATTTGAGTCATCATTAAGAAGCCAACGATTACCAACGCAGGTGTGGCAGCTTCGTAAGGGATTACCGCTACTAATGGTGAGAGGAAAGTTGTTAACAAGAAACAAATTCCAGTTACGATTGACGCAAGACCAGTACGAGCTCCTTCGCCAACGCCAGATGCCGATTCGATGTAAGAAGTATTCGATGAGATTCCTGAAGCGCCACCAGCAACCGCTGCTAATGAGTCAACCAGAAGAATCTTGTCGTTATTTGGAACTTCGCCATCACGATCAATCAAATTCGCTTCGTGACCAATTGCTGTGACTGTTCCGACGGTGTCGAAGAAGTCAGATAGCAAGAGCGTGAAGACCAATAGAATCGCAGCAACTGCTGAAATTCTGCTAAATGAACCAAGTAAGTTGAATGAACCAAGTAATGAGAAATCAGGTGTAGCAATTAATTTCTCAGGAAGCGCAGGAACATTTAAGCCCCATCCCTTTGGATTGACCTTATCTGGAGCGACAAAATTTGGACCAATTTTAAATGCACTCTCAATAATGATTGCCAACACCGTAGCGCTAACAATTCCAATTAACAATGCACCCTTAGTCTTTTTAACCATCAGCGCAACAATTAGAAGTAAACCAATAACGAAAACCACAATTGGCCAGCCAACGAGATTTCCTCCATCGCCCAACATCACAGGAACTGGTCCAGTGCTATTGCGACGAACGAATCCGGCATCAACTAAACCAATAAGTGCAATAAATAGACCGATACCTACTGAGATTGCGTACTTAAGTTGTTGCGGAACCGCTCTGAAAACTGCTTGGCGGAAACCGGTTAATACCAAGACTGTGATGATCAAGCCTTCTAGCACTACAAGTCCCATTGCATCTGCCCAAGTCATCTTGGTTGCGATGCCATATGCGACGAAGCTATTTAGGCCAAGGCCAGTAGCTAGCGCCAATGGGAAATTTCCAACAACGCCCATGAGGATTGTTAATACGCCTGCCACAAGTGCAGTGGCTGCAGCAATCAGCGGCAGATTAGGAGCGTCGCCGCCACCTAAGAACTTGCCGTCTGCATCTTTAACGAATCCAAGGATTAGTGGGTTTAGCGCGACTATGTAAGCCATGGTGAAGAATGTGACAAGACCGCCACGAACTTCACGACCGACTGTAGACCCGCTCTCTGTACTGTTAAATAATTTTTCGAGCATGCGCATCCTATACTGATTTGGGGACCGGGGTGTTTTCGCCCCGCAGGGAAGGTGTAGAACAGACCTTAAAGGTTACTTAGAGGTAAAGCGGGATACGACACCAAGGCTTATGGCCACTGATTGGCCGATAAATAGCGCGAAAATCGCGGTACCGAGGCCAATTCGCCCTCCTAGCGCAAAGCCGCCTAAGAAGGCGCAGCTTTCGATAGCTAACCGAATGCGACCAACTCGAACGCCGGATAACTTGTGCAGTGAAGTCATTAATCCATCGCGTGGCCCTGGACCAAGGCCACAAGTTATATAAAGAGCGGAGCCGATTCCAACCAGGGCGACGCCAAGGAAGTCATAAATTATGCCAATTGCCAAATTGCTAGCTTCCGGAAAGTTGCTTACTCCAAATTGAATTGCAATTGCAATGACCACGATATTTGCAATAGTTCCAAAACCTGGTCTTTCACCAAGCGGCCACCAGAAAAAGAGAACTACAGCTGAAATCAGAAATGTTGCAGTACCCATGTTTATTCCAAGTTTGAAAGATAAACCCTGCGCGAGAACTGACCAAGGCGCATTACCTGTAAGTGAATTTACAAGTAAGGCATCACCGAATCCAAAAATAGTTAAACCAAAAATAAGTATGGCAACCCGCTTAGGGGCAAGATCCCAACGGCCATTACCGGTCCAAGGCGTAATTGGAATTGTCCGATGCGGTCTAAGGAAATTCATTAGCCAAGACATTGAATAACCTTATCAGTTACCCTTTAGACATGTTCACAGGTGCCGGAACTCTGCTCAATATTGCCACGATTCTGATTGGTTCAGTAATTGGGATTTTTATTGGAGAGCGATTAAAAGAAGGTGCACGTAATTTAATTACCGATGTCTTAGGCATGATTACCATTCTCGGAGCGGCCTCGGCAGTAATTCCGCTTTTTAATGAACGCTATTTAGAAATGATTCCAAATGGCTGGAGTACCATGCCAATTTTAATTGCTTTACTTTTGGGTTCGTTAATTGGCTCTGCCTTGAACTTGGAACACCGAGTGGAGCAGTTAGGTGAAACACTTAGAAAGAAGTTCAAATCCGAAGAGGGCTCATTTGTCGAAGGGTTCTTAGATTCATCTCTGCTTTTTGCAATTGGACCTTTAGCGATCATGGGTTCAATAAGTGACGGAATTGGAAGCGGGATCGACCAGTTAACTTTGAAATCCATTCTGGATGGATTTGCGGCGATGGCATTTGCATCTTCGCTCGGTTGGGGAGTAGCAGCATCTGCGATCCCAGTTGGAATTTACCAAGGTTTTTGGACGCTAATCGGTCTGGCGTTAGGCAATGTAATGGCCGATTATCAATTGGATGCCATGACCATTACTGGTGGCATTTTGTTGTTGGGTATCGGATTAAGGTTGTTAAAAGTTAAAAATATTGCAGTCGGTAATCTTTTACCCGCCTTATTTCTTGCTCCAGTAATTGCTTTGCTTTTTAACTCATTTCTTTGATTATTACCTAGAAGTTAGAACATCAAAAGGTAGCAAAGGTACTAGCGTCGATTACAAATCGATATTTAACATCGCTAGCAACCGTTCTCCGATAAGCCTCTTCCACGTAATCTGCATTAATGAGTTCGATATCGCTAACGATGTTATGTTGGCCGGCAAAATTCAGCATCTCTTGCAATTCTGGTATACCACCAATCATTGAGCCGGTAAGTGACTTACGACCATTTAACATCGCACCCGCACTTACTGCATAAGGGCTATCAGGTAGCCCGATGATGACTAAAGTCCCATCAATCTTTAACGTAGCGAGATATTGATTGATATCAACCATTGCCGATACCGTATTAAGAATCAGATCAAATTTGCGCTTGAGCGGCTTTAGATCATCATCACTTCGTACGACTACGAAATCCTGAGCCCCCATCCGCAGTGCATCTTCTTTTTTATTTGCACTATGTGAAAGTACAGTCACCTCAGCTCCCATTGCAGCTGCAAACTTAACTCCCATATGGCCAAGTCCACCTAAGCCCATCACCGCAACCTTTGATCCTTTAGTAACTTTGAAGTGCTTAATAGGTGAGTAGAGCGTAATTCCAGCGCATAAAAGTGGTGCCACGCCAGCCATGTCCAAATTGCTTGGAATGGTGACTGCATAATCCTGGTCAATTACGAATCCATTTGAATAGCCACCAAATGCGATGGTTTTACCATCTCTCTCATAGCCATTGTAAGTGCCAGTCATTCCTTCATCGCAATATTGTTGTAAACCAGATTTACATGGTTCACAAATACGACATGAATCGATAAAGACGCCCACTCCGATTCGATCTCCGATTTTGAATTTCGAAACCGAGTTACCAATTTCAGTTACGACTCCAACGATTTCGTGCCCTGGCACCATGGGAAATAACGCCGGACCCCACTCTTCGCGAACCTGATGGATATCTGAGTGGCAAATTCCGGCATGTGTAATTGTGAAGACCACATCTGTTGCTGAAGGAGATCTACGTTCGAACTCAAAGCTCTCAAGAGGGCCGCCTGCCTTTAGCGCTGCCAATCCTTTAACCTTCATGAATTGCTCCTTTGATTCATTTATACCGTTAATCCGGTTAATCCCGTTAATCCGGTTAATCCTGCTAATCCTGGAATGGAAGAGTTGGAGGAGAGATGTGAGTAGCTTGTGATGCTCGCGCGTTAATTTTGCGCATATGGTGTCTTCGACACAAGACTTCGTAGGCAACTTCATCTTTGGAATTGGTATCTCCGACTACAACTTGTTCACCCTCGGTCACCATATTTCCATTGATAACGCGGGCATTATGTGTGGCAGGTTCGCCACACCAACAGAGCGCCCTTACCTGAAGGGTCTCTACACGATCTGCCAACTCCACAAGGCGTTGAGAACCCGGAAACAATTTAGTTCTGAAGTCGGCCAAAATTCCAAAGGCATAAACATCAATGCCGAGTCCATCAACAATCATGGCTAACTCTTCGATTTGACGCTCTGTGTAGAACTGAGCTTCGTCGCAGATAATAAAATCTATTCTCTCGCCGAGAGACATTCGTTCAATTGTCAATCGATGAATATTTAAATCTGAATCAACTTCAATAGCGCTCTTTTGCAAACCTAACCTTGAAGAAATTAGACCTTCGCCAGCACGATCACGGTTAGTGAAAACTAGACCATTTCTTCCGCGAGTTTCATGATTGTGTGCGGTCTGAAGTGCAAGGGTGGATTTTCCAGAATCCATCGTCCCGCAGTAATAAATCAGCTCCGCCATGGCGTTATCTTGCCACGAGTGAATCGAGTTTTTCGCTCAATCTTGGCTCTAGATGGAGCGCCATATCTACCGTTATGTGGGTGCGGTCACGATAGGCAAGCAAACTATCAACTACCGCTGGACACTTATCAGTGCACAGATAAGGAGTCGGATCAAAAATATTCTTAGCTTTGTATGGAATTCTATCTGGAATTCGAGTGTCGCAATCCTCTTCAGAGGTAAGACAAATTGGAATATCTCGATTTGGATAAGGCGTATCTCTGATTAAAAGATAATCGAAGCTGAAATTTTCTCCTCGCAGATACTCTGTCACTCCGACTTTGTAATGTTCAAAGTTACCAACTACCACCAACTCCGGTTTAATCGTGGCAATCTCTTCAAGAGCATTTGCTTTAAACTTAAGACAATTTTCCGCTTTGAATCCACCACTATCCTTAAGCGGCAGCGACAATGCTGGGCAGCTTGATTTTGTGTAAACATATAACTTAAATTTATTTCGCTTGGCCCAAATATCTAAAGCCGGAAACCATTGTGCAGCATGTGAATCTCCGAAGAGCGCTATAGATCGATTTCCCTGAGTATCTCCGAATACGCACCCCTCTTTAATGACATAACCTTCGTAACCTTGATGGCATCCATTGTTGTAAATAATTGGTTTTGCCAAGGAATATTCCGATTTGGTAGCAGTTTTATCAAAAGCAAACGCCGTTCCACTAAGTAGAAGCGCAGATGCGACCAAACTAACCAAAAGAGTTTTATCTCGACTCTGCATTTTTCGAAGTGGATTTTCAATAAATTTATAGGTCAGTGCTGCAATCGCGATACAGAAAATAATTATGAATAGTTTCTCTTTGTCACCTAGATCTCTTTTCAGATAAATGGGTGGAATTACCAACAGTGGCCAATGCCATAGATATATTGAGTAACTCCAATTGCCTATGGTTTGCGCAATCTTGCTATTTAGAATGGTTTCTAGTCTAAATTTTTCATTATGGACTTGATTATGGATGGAACATATAACCATCGCTGCGCCAAGAATCGGAAATAGCGCCGGAATACCCGGAAATTTTGTTGATTCATCAAATATTAGAGCGCTAGCAAGAATTGAAACTATACCCAGATTCATAAGTTTTGCTCTGATTCGATAGAGGGCAATCAGCGCACCTAATCCGAGTTCGAAAGCTCTACTCGGAAGGGAGTAAAAAGCGAAAATTGGCGCAACGCTAATTAGGTAGATCGAAAAAAAGAAACTGGCTAACGTCACAATGATTACAAGCTGCTTTCGTCTTCTTGTGAAAAGCATCAATAGCAAAGGCCAAAAAATATAGAATTGTTCTTCAACTGCTAGAGACCAAAAATGAACTAATGGCGAAGGCTCGGCTCCTAAGTTCTGATAATCATTTGCCCAATAAGCGAAGAAGTAATTTGAAAGATACCAAGTGCCAGCTAACAGCTCCTTGGCAAAATCTGCTCTAGCTCCACTCGGAGCTATAAACCAGTATGCAAGTGAAGTTGCAGCTAAAACCAAGAAAGCTGCCGGGAGCAATCGTTTTGCACGTCTCAGGTAAAATTTCTTGAAAGAGAAATCACCATCGTTAATAATTATCGAAGTAATTAGAAATCCAGAGATTACATAAAATACATCTACGCCGATATAACCACCTGGTAACCATCCAGCATGGAACAACAGCACTAAGGTAACCGCTAGGGCGCGCAGCCCCTGAATTTCTTTAGAACGAAGCACTAAACGATAAAGATTGCGTGAATTTCTAGATCTGGAAACTCGGCCTTGAGCTTCGCTCTACCGCCAAGCGCAGCAATCTCAAGAAGTACGCCAATACTGGTTACCTTTGCACCAGTTGCTCGTATAAGTTTAATCGCGGCAGCGAGCGTGCCACCGGTAGCTAGAACATCGTCAACTAAAAGTACGGTTTCACCAGCTTTTGCAGCATCTTTATGAATCTCAATTACATCTTGGCCGTATTCCAATCCATACTCTTGTCTATGGACATCATGTGGCAATTTTCCTTTTTTACGAATAGGAATAACTCCGCGCTTACTTTGCACTCCAATGGCGGCAGCAAAGAAGAAACCACGCGCTTCGATTCCAGCAATCAAATTGGCAGACTTATCTTCAGCGCTCATCAGCTCCGCAACTGCAGTTAAGGCGTTGCCATCTCTTAATAGCGGGGTGATATCTCTAAAGAGGATTCCTGGTGATGGATAATCTGGAATGTCACGAATGAGAGCGCGCAGTTCGTCCTTGTTCATGGGGTTACCTTATATAAGGTTCCAATATTTTTAATCAAAGAAGCCAAACCTAAAGAGGCTATTTGAAAAACGTGTCCGAAAGGGGACTTGAACCCCTAAGGCCTTGCGGCCACAAGCACCTCAAGCTTGCGCGTCTACCAATTTCGCCACCCGGACTAAAGTTGCACCGCCTACCTTAACTCAAAAGGTAATTCCGCTACAAAATAAGCCAGAAACAAGAGAAAACAAGAGAAAACAAGAGAAAACAAGAGAAAACAAGACAAAAGCTCTGTAAGGCGAGAGAATCCTTCTTATGAGTAACGCGATTACCGAAGATGCAATACGAATTTGCCAAGACTTAATCCGAATTCCGAGTGTGAATTATGGAGAAGGCAAAGGGGACGAAAAGGCAGTAGCAGAGTATGTAGTTGCCTCGTTAGCTGAAGTTGGCATCGATGCCAAAATTTATGAATCCGCACCTAATCGTTGCAATGTTATTGCCAACATTGAGGGAGTAGATCCAAATAGGCCCGGCTTAGTTTTGCATGGTCATATTGATGTGGTTCCGGCGGCAGCGGAAGAATGGCAAGTAGATCCATTTAGCGCAACCATTAAAGATGGCGCTATTTGGGGTCGAGGCGCAGTTGATATGAAAAATGTTGATGCAATGATTCTGGCTATTGTCAGATATTGGGCACGAAATGGCATCAAACCTCCGCGCAATATTGTTCTTGCATTCTTTGCAGATGAGGAAGCAGGTTCATCTTTTGGTTCAAGATGGATGGTCAAGGAACATCCTGAAGTCTTTAAGAATTGTTCACAAGCAGTTTCAGAAGTTGGTGGATTCTCCGTCACGCTCTCTAATGGTAAACGCCTTTACATGATTGAGGCCGCGCAAAAGGGTATTCATTGGGTTAAATTGACGGCACACGGGCAAGCTGGGCATGGTTCATTTATTAATAATCAAAATCCAGTTACTGCATTAAGTGAAGCGGTTGCAAAAATTGGAAATTATGAATGGCCACAAACTTATACAAAGGCAGTTCGAGAACTTTTCACTGCAATTGCAGAAGCTCTTGGCAGACCTTTAGGTGATGACTATCGTGAATTCTTAGTAGAAATTCCCTCCGTTGCCAGAATGATTGCTGCAACCTTGCAAAATACTGCAAACCCAACCATGTTGGATGCAGGTTATAAAGCAAATGTGATTCCGAAAGAGGCAAGTGCAGTAGTAGATGGCCGGTTCTTACCAGGGCATGAAGATGCGTTAAATCGCACGATTGCCGAGATTGTTGGCCCACAAATTAAGATCGAAACCGTTACGCACGATATCGCGCTAGAAGTTCCATTTGAAGGCGAATTGGTTGAGGCAATGAAATCCGCAATCCTTAAGTTAGATCCGGAGGGAATTCCAGTTCCATACTTAATGAGTGGCGGTACTGATAACAAAGCGTTAAGCGAATTAGGAATCGTAGGGTACGGTTTTTCACCGTTGAGATTACCCGCAGACCTAGATTTTATGGCGTTATTCCACGGTGTAGATGAGCGAATACCGCTTGAATCACTTGAGTTCGGCGTTAAAGCTTTAGAAGATTTCTTGCTTAACTGCTAACTTCGTTTAAGGCCGCTCTAACAACTTCTGGGAGAGATATCTCTTCGCTTCTTAGAATTCCTCTTAGTTGTGCACCAGTACGCGCCCCAACGATTGCACTGGTAACACCAATTGCATCGCGGACCCAAGCAAGTGAGACCTCAAGTGGTGAATAACCTAAGCCATCTGCAGCAACTTGTACGGCTTCGACGATTCTTTTGGAGCGCTCATCCAAGAATGGTTCGATAAAGCCTGCAAAATGCGGACTTGCGCCACGTGAATCAGATGGAATCCCATTTCGATATTTACCTGTTAACACGCCTCGACCCAAAGGCGACCAAGCAAGTAGTCCTACATTCAACTCGGTGACACAAGGTAGAACCTCATTTTCAACTTGGCGATTGAGCAATGAATATTCATTCTGAGATGTCGCAATTGGAGCTTTCAATTCTTGCTTAGTAATCGCTCTTGCTGTCTGCCATCCTGAATAGTTGCTAATGCCGACATATCTGGCTCGCCCTGATTGATATGCAGTTTCTAGGGCGGCAAGAGTGTCATCTAGTGGAGTTTCGTCATCCCAAGTATGTACTTGCCATAAATCTACATAATCTGTTCCGAGACGCTTTAACGAATTATCTAACTCGGAGAGCAGTGCGCCTCGAGATGTGTTTACAGTACGCACGCCATCAATGAATACGATTCCCGCCTTTGTCGCGATAATTACATCTTCACGTTTAAATAGCGATCCGACCAATCCGCCGATAACTTTCTCAGAATCTCCAGCTCCATAAACTGCAGCTGTGTCAAAGAAATTACCACCGGCATCGAGAAACGCTCTGGCTTGATCAGCAGCCTCGTGTTCATCTGTATCTCGACCCCAAGTCATTGTTCCGAGGCCAAGTCGCGATAGTGAGAGTCCAGTGTTACCAGCCTTGCGCAATTCCATAGCGTGAACTTAGACGAATTATGGTTAATTGCATTAACCTTTAACTCTCATGTCTCGAATATTCTTGTTGCGTCACGCACACTCAGTAGCCAATGCCAAAGGTATCTTGGCTGGCCGTATGGAGAATATTCCACTTTCCAAAGAAGGCCTTGACCAAAGATCCCGGCTCTCATCACGCTTTAGTGGTGCAAAATTCGATCAAGTGCTCTCTTCTCCGATACAAAGATGCTTAGAGACTCTTGCTGAATTAAACTTGAAAGTAGAAATTGCAGATGAATTTCAGGAAGTGCATTACGGGGACTGGACTGGAAAGAAGACCTCTTCTTTAATGAGAAATGCGGCTTGGCGAGAAATTCATAAAAACCCCGCCTCGGTCAGGTTTCCTAACGGTGAGACCTTACCGGAGGTGCAAACTCGAGCCTTATTGGGAATCGATAAGTTTCTACATAATAAATCAAAAAACATTTTGATTTCGACACATGCAGATGTAGTTAAAGTATTGATTTTGCATGCTTTAGGTACACACCTAAATAATATCGACAAAGTGAGTATCGACAATGCCAGCATATCTATCATCGACAGAACCAAAGAAGGTTTAAGGGTCATTAAAGTGAATGATACGTCGGCAAATGTAAAAGATTTTCTGATATGAGCCGTATACGCAGATTAGATCCGGTAGAAAGTTTCATTGTAGGAACTATTGGTCGGCCAGGTGAGCGAGAGTTCTATTTGCAAGCTAAATTTCAGGGAGCAATCCATAGTTTTGCAATCGACAAGAGTCAAGTAATCGCTCTGGCTGATCGAATTGCAATGCTTATTGGTGAGTTGAAAGCGGCTGATTATAGATTTGAAAATGTAGTTGCCGTAAATCTCGAAGTTCCCTTGATTCCCGAATTTCAAATTGGTGTAATCGGAATAGTTTGGCTAGGAGAGAGCGAGCAGGTTTCGCTTGATATTCAAGAAATTACCGAAGGAGATAACGATCTAAATCTGGAGGGCGAGGAGGGTCCAGCTGTATTTCGAATCATGATGTCGCCAGACATTGCTAATGCCTTTATTGGTCAATCAAGAAAGGTAGTTGCGGCGGGTCGTGCGCCTTGTCCATTCTGTGGCTTACCTATCAATAAGGATGGACACTTATGTCCAAGAGCAAATGGATATCGAAGATAGCTTTGCACAACTAAAAACTGCTCCAATAGAAATTGTGGGCAGATTAGTTGATGCCTCGAACGCTTCACTTTTTTGTAAAGTGGGCAACGTAAATGCAATCTATAAGCCAATTGCGGGTGAGCGACCCTTGTGGGATTTTCCAGATGGAAATCTTGCTTGTCGCGAAGTTGCTGCGTTTAAAGTAAGCGAAGCACTTAAGCTAAATTGTGTGCCGCCAACAATTCTGAGGGAGGGGCCATTCGGAGAAGGTTCGCTGCAACTATGGATTGATGAATGCGAAGAGGTAGGCGAGCGTTACTTAGAGGAGAGCAATGAATTGCGCAAAATTGCCCTACTTGATGCAGTTATCAACAATACCGACCGAAAAATAGGTCATCTTCTCTACAAAAACAATCAGATTTTTGGTTGCGATCATGGTGTTACGTTTCATCAGGACTTCAAATTACGCACCGTACTCTGGCAGTTTGCCGATCAACCACTAACTGAATCAGAACGAAATTCATTAGAGAACATGGATGTGGATCTATCGACCTTGATAACCGAGGCCGAAATAGCTGCCACGAATGCCAGAGTTGCAAAACTATTGCAAGAGAATCGCTTTCCTTTACCGCCAACCGATTGGCCCGCGATCCCATGGCCACCATTTTAGAATACATATTTGGACGCTTAAGTTAAGATTCGCTAATGAAGAGCTGGCCAACAACGTCGATACCTAAAGTTGCCAAGGCCATCAAACCACTAACAATTTACTCTACCGAGCAACAAGGTTTAGTTGAGTTTCCAATCAAGAGTAGATACCAGATGTATGTCTGTGGAATTACTCCGTATGACGCAACACATCTTGGACATGCGGCAACCTATTTAACCTTTGATTTAATACACCGATTCTGGCTTGCCCAAGGCGCTTCGGTAAATTTCATCCAAAATATCACCGATATTGACGACCCCTTACTTGAAAGAGCTAATCGAGATGGTGTTGACTGGAAAGATTTAGCTCACTCCCAAATCGATCTTTTTCGCTCTGATATGGAACTGCTGCGAATTTTGCCGCCTACGCATTACGAGGGGGCAGTGGATGCAATTCCAGATGTAGTGGAAGCAATTGCTACCTTGGATGAAAAGGGTGCGGTTTACGATATTGATGCAGATAAATATTTTGCAGTACACAGCGATGAGAATTTCGGCGGAGAATCGCACCTTTCACATGACGAAATGATGACAATTTTTGCTGAACGTGGTGGTGATCCAAAACGCAATGGTAAGCGAGATCCTCTCGATGCACTTTTATGGTTGGCGCATCGAGATGGCGATCCCTTTTGGCCGTCACGTTATGGAAATGGGCGACCAGGTTGGCATATTGAATGTGCGGCAATCGCACTGAAGTTTGCTGAACCCTCGCAAGGTTATGTAATCGATATTCAAGGTGGCGGAAAGGATTTAATTTTTCCACACCATGAAATGTCAGCATCGCAAGTAAAAGTTTTGACTGGCAAAAAATTTGCTAAGGCATATGTACACGCGGCGCTGATAGGACTTGACGGCGAAAAGATGAGTAAATCAAAAGGAAACCTGGTATTTGTTTCCAAATTGATTGAAGCTGGCGTGCAGCCTATGGCAATTCGTTGGGCCTTACTTAAACGCCCGTATTGCAAGGAATATATGTGGCAGCGTAATGAAACGACTGTTGCGCAACAAGAACTGGATGCTTTAGCCGCCAAGTTAAGCGGATCTCAAATTCCGCCAACCGAGAGTTTAATTGCGCAGATTTACAATTTACTAGCTGATGATTTGAAGAGTGATCAAGCAATAGCTGAAATCAATAGCTGGGTAGCAAGTCAGGGAAGTGGCGGCGATGCGCAGGCATTGCGCAATGTAATCGATGCGTTATTGGGAGTCATCCTGCCTGCGTAAGAATCTTTCCAATTCTTTAGCTATTTCATCGCCGGTGGTCTCTTCAAAATCAATGTCATCTTTATCAGCCTCTAATTGTTTAACGTATTCGCTGATTTCGGAATCTTCCTCAGCCAATTGTGAAACTGCAATCTCCCAAGCTTTTGCAGCCTCCGCTAAATCTCCAGTTGGGATTGCGATACCAAAGAAATCAGCAAGTTCATCAATTAATGCAAGGGTAGCTTTTGGCGATGGGGAACCCGATGCGTAGTGGGGTAAAGCTGCCCACAATGAGAAAGCATCTAGTTCTCGGCGCTGACAGAAATCTTGAATAACTCCAAGGATTCCAGTTGGACCTTCGTAACGACTTACCTCAAATCCAATTCTTTTAGCTAAATCGGAATTAGAACTTGTGCCGGTTACAGAAATTGGTCGCGTATGTGGAGTATCAGCAAGTAATGCACCGAGTGTTATAACCAAATTAACTTCAAGATCATCAAAAAGATCTAGTAGCTCATCTGTAAAGGTTTGCCATTTAAAGGATGGTTCAGGGCCAATTACAACCACAAAATCAAAATCTAGGTGTGGAGTGTAAATCGCATACGCAACCGTCTTTGGCCATTTCAACTGTCGAATTTGGGAATTATCAATGAAAACCATTGGGCGAATTTGTTGAAAATCATAAAAATCTTCAGAAATACACTCCGCAATAAGATTTGCTTGATTTCCCCATGAATTCAGTAAATGTGCAATGGCACCAGTTGCCGCTTCACCAGCATCATTCCAACCATTGAATGCAAGCACCGCAACTGGATTGCGTAGCTCAGGAATCTGGTGAATTTGCACAAGAACACCTTACGGTAACCTTTCGTTCATGGCGAGCCAATTTTTCGACGCGGTCTTCTTTGATATGGATGGCTTAACGATAAATTCAGAACCACAGTGGCTTGAAGCAGAACAGGAACTGACGGCTCCTTATGGCTATAAATGGACCTTGGAAGATCAAGCATATTGTTTGGGTGGGCCATTAACTAAGCTTGGAAAATACATCTCGGATGTTACTAACGGCGCCGAAAGCGGAGAATATTTTCATCGTTCAATCGTAGATTTGATGACAAAGAAAGTATCGGAGCAGGCGGTTTTCATGCCTGGTGCGCGGGAATTAATCTCTAATCTTCATCTAGCAGGAATACCGATTGCGCTAGTTTCAGCAAGTCCTAGAGTGATTGTTGATGCAGCTCTTAGCCATGTGAAACCAATTCCTTTCAAAGTAACAATCTCTGCTGACGATGTTCAAAAAACTAAACCAGATCCTGAAGGATATTTGAAAGCGGCAGAGCAATTGGGCGTAGATATCCGAAACTCCTTGATTCTAGAAGACTCTGCAACTGGAGTAGCAGCCGCTCGGGCAAGTGGTGCTCGAGTTATTGCAGTTCCACATCTTGTTCAAATAAATGCTGACCATCAAACGAAAGTTATTAAATCTTTGGAAGAACTTTCGGTGGACCTACTTAGAGATTGGTTTATTGCTTGGTGAAAGCTGGGCAAATATTCTTAAAGCTGCACCAATCGCATAAACGGCTTTTCTGGGTTGGCCAATAGTTCTCTTTAATTGAAACTTTTATATCGCTGCCGGTCTGTAACGCCTTGCGTTCAGCATTTAATAGGTCCTTTTCGGTCGGATTACTTTTAATAACCTGCCCGTCACCTAAGTAGAGCAGTTGTAAAAGTTTGGGTACGGTTCCGAATTTTCGATACCAGAGCAGACCATAAAAGCGAAGTTGAAAGAGAGCTTTCTCTTCATAACCTGCCTTTGGAGCTTTACCGGTTTTGTAATCAACAATTCTTACTTCGCCAGTTGGTGCAATATCAATTCGATCAACATAGCCATGAAGCATTAATTGGTCAGTCTCGGGTAGCTCAAGATGCTCTTCAATATGTGTTGGTTGAAAACTCTGTGGATCTTCTAATTGAAAATAAGATGCCAACAGGGCGTTTACTCGATCCAGCCACTCTTTTTCATCAGAGACCGCATTTGCAAGTAACTCATCGCCATCTTTCTGGACTTGCCAATGATGTGGCGCTCTTATAACAGCCGTTTCCAGGGTTCGTTCCGAGGCTGGCATTGCCAATAGCTCTTCCAAAACTGAATGAACTAATGTGCCGCGTGCCGCGTCTAGTGATATCGGTTCTGGAAGTTTTTGGATTACTCGATAGTTGTAAAGCTGAGGGCACTGCTGATATTCGCTAATGCGGCTTGGCGAAAGTCTAATCACATCCATAATTAGTCTTAATTTATCTTAGAGCAGGGACACCTTAGGATAGGCGCGTGGCTAACAAAAGCGGATTTTTCTCAAGTGGAGATCGAATTCAATTGACCGATAACAAAGGTCGTCAATATTCCTTCAACATCACGCCAGGTAAAGAATTTCACACGCATCAAGGTTTCATAAAACACGATGATTTGATTGGAATGCCAGAAGGCAGTGTTGTGAGCATAAACTCGACAACTGGTGTAGCTCAGAAATTCATGGCTTTCAAGCCATTATTAACTGATTACGTTTTAACAATGCCTAGAAGTGCGACCATTGTTTACCCGAAAGATTCCGCACTTATTGTTGGATTTGCCGATATCTTTCCAGGTGCGAGAGTTCTTGAAGCCGGAGTTGGATCTGGCGCTTTAACGCTCTCGCTACTGCGTGCAGTGGGCCCTAATGGACTCGTTCATTCAGTTGAACGCAGAGATGAATTCGCCGCCAATGCATCTTCAAATGTTGAGCATTACTTTGCTGGTATTCCTAATAATTGGAAGCTGACAATTGGTAGTCTAGAAGAGCAAGAATTGACCGAGCAATACGATCGCGTAATTCTAGATATGTTAATGCCTTGGGAATGTATTGATATTGCGGCAAAGGTACTGGTGCCTGGCGGTGTTTACATGGCATATGTTGCTACCACCACCCAACTTTCAAACGTGGCTGAAGGGCTAAAGAAAGATGGGCGATTTACAGAACCGGAAAGTTTTGAATCGCTAGTAAGACCATGGCATCATGATGGATTAGCGGTTAGACCCGAACATAGAATGATTGGGCATACCGGATTTCTAATCTTTGCACGTCGAATTGCACCTGGCACTGAATTATTACCTCGACGACGTCGACCTTCGAAAGGTGCATATGGCATCGGAGAAGAATGAGCGTTTAGTTAATTTAACTATTTGCTTATTGGCTACGAAGAAATTTTTGACTAAAGCTCAAATTTTTAAAGCAGTCGCTGGGTACGAAGGCAGCCCTGAGGCTTCGGATCGGATGTTCGAACGCGACAAAGAGGAGCTGCGATCTCTAGGTATTGAGATTGAAATGAGAAGTATCGACCCGTTATTCGAAGATGAAATCGGATATCGAATCTCACCAGAAAGATACAAATTCAATCTTGGCCCACTAAGTGCTGAAGAAATTACATTGCTGGCGGTTGCTGCGCAGGCTTGGAAGGAGAGCGCACTTAAGGATGTTGCACTTTCAACCTCTTTAAGATTGCAATCTTTAGGAATTAACTCTGATTTTTCTGAATTGCCTTTGGCGCCCACAGTTTCACATCTACCGGAGATTGTTCCCACAATTTTGGAAGCTATCGAATCATCAAAGGTCATAGAAATTCAGTACCGCAATCAGGAAGATCAGATCGAAGCAAAGAAGATTGCTCCATTAGGACTATATTCTCGTAACTCACGTTGGTATTTATACGCAAATGACATTTCAAAGAACGAGCACCGAAGTTACCGATTAGATAGATTTGCTGGGGAAATCAAACGAACCAACAAGGGTTTCGAACGTGAGAGCTTTGCTTTTCCAAACACTTACTTTCCGACCTTAGATGCGGTCATCAAAATACGTAGAGATTTTGCGCCAGCATTAATGGCAAAGTCAAGCGTTATAGAAACCGAAGCTGATTGGATTACCTGCCAAATTCAATTTGATTCTCTCAATGTCGCGGTAGCAGAAATACTTAGAAATTCTCCTAATGTTGTGGTAATCCAGCCGATTAATTTAGTTTCAGAGGTAACGAAATCATTGAGTAATCTGGCGGCGATTCATGGCTAACTCAAGGCTGGCGCGATTATTTGATTTGGTTCCTTTTATCGTTAAACATCAAGGTATACCGATTGCAGAACTTGCCGAGAAATTTCAGATTTCGGTTGAACAGCTAGAGAAAGATTTATGGTTACTTTATATGTGTGGTCTGCCTGGTCAGACACCACTAGAGCTCATGGAGTTTGAATTCGAAGATGGATATGTGTCGGTTCGAAATGCCGATGAATTAAAGGCACCTCGATCGCTTACACAAATTGAATTAGCAAGCTTGGTAATCGGTCTTGAAATACTAATCTCACAAGGTATTTCTGGGGCAGAGCAACTTAAAAACAAACTTGCTTCTAAATTGTCAACAGAGATTTCATACCAACCGGCCAAATCAGATCTTTACTTGCCAGAAATAGCTCAAGCTATTCAGCAAAATAAGGTGCTGTCAATTACTTACAATGGCAAAGCCAGGGAAGTAATTCCCTTTGAAACCTATACGGAAGATCGAACCAGCTATCTCCGAGCTTTTTGCAAGAGTGCAGAGGACCGTCGAACATTCAAAATATCCAAAATCGAAAGTTTAAAGATTACTGATAACCAAGAGTTGGCGCCCAATCTCGTTCCATCAAATGAGACCCCTAAAACCACAAAGATTGCTACCCATAAGGAGAAACGGTTGGTTAGAGAGGCGCTGGGCAATAGTGAGCAAATCGACTATTTCTCAGTTGAATGGTTAATCTCTGAAACCATGGCATTAGCCGGGGCGGTCGAGCTTGAGGATCCACAGTTACGCGCTCAGATTTTGGCTCGAGTTAAGGCTAGCCAATCTCTATATCTCGAGTAATCTATAGCCATGTTTTTACGCGAACCGACACATATTCTTTTATTGGTATTAGTTCTGGTAATCCTTTTCGGAGCTAAGCGTTTACCTGATTCTGCTAAATCAGTTGCCAAGTCTCTTCGTATCTTCAAGTCCGAAATGAAAGAGGGCAAAGAGGATAATAAGAAGGACAACACTCCAGACAACTAAATCGTGGCTAGTACATCAAGTGGCACCATGCCACTACTTCAGCATCTAGCCGAATTTAGAGAACGAATCTTTAAATCTTCCGTAATTATCGGTCTGGGTTTCATTGCCAATTGGTTCATCTATAACCCGATAGTTCAAAAGTTAGCCGAGCCAGTCTGTAATCTCGAATTGGCACAGAGAACTAACTCAGAACAATGCGGCGCACTTTACATAAATGGCGTGCTTGGTCCAATCAATTTACAGATAAAAGTTTCACTAATAGCTGGATTAATAGTGACTGCGCCACTTTGGATCTACCAATTATGGGCATTCGTATCACCAGGCTTACATAGACATGAGAAAAAGCGAGCATTCTTATTTTTAACTGCCGCTACACCTTTCTTTGCTGGTGGTGTCACACTTGGTTACTTAATCCTGCCAGTTGCGATTCGGGTCCTCTTTGGTTTCACGCCAAGTGAATTGCAAAACTTGATTAATTTTGGAGATTATTTAGATTTCGTACTACGTGTGATTTTGCTCTTCGGTCTAGCTTTTGAACTTCCGGTATTTCTAGTAACTCTTAATCTGTTAGGTGCAGTTTCAGGCAAAGCAATCCTCAAACCATGGCGCATGTGGGTCTTTGGAATAACTTTCTTTATTGCGGCATTCACGCCTTCGGCTGATCCTTTGACGATGTTGCTATTAGCAGTGCCACTATATATTTTTTACTTTGCAGCAGGTGGCATTGCTCTGCTTAATGATCGGCGCCGCAATGTGGCTATTAGCGATTAATCCAACTAGTGGTCGCGGTAACGGTGCAAAGGTAGGGCAGCAGGTATCAAATTTTCTCTCCGAGAGGAAGGTTGAATACAAAGTAATTACTGGCGCAAATGCCATCTCATTACAGGATAATTTGCGTAAAGCCACAACAGGCGCGACTGGTCTCATTGCAGTTGGTGGTGACGGGCTTTTGCACATGGCTATTCAAGTGGCCACAGAAAGTAAATTGCCATTAGCGACTATCCCGGCCGGAACCGGAAATGATTTTGTTCGTACCCTTGGTTGGAATCCTGATAAACCTCTAGAGCCTTTGTGGGCAGCGCTAAATCAACAACCAATATCAATTGATTTGGGAAACATCGATGGTGAGTATTTTGGCGCAATTGCATCTACTGGATTTGATTCATTAGTAAATGAACGTGCTAACCGCATGAAGTGGCCAAAGGGTCCAGCGAAATACAACGTGGCAATGGCGCTAGAACTGCCGAAATTTAAACCCAAGAATTACCGTTTCAATATTGATGGTAGAAGTTATGAGCGAGAAGCAATGCTAATTGCCGCCGGAAATGGTCGATCCTATGGTGGTGGCATGTTGGTCTGTCCTGATGCAGATCTTCATGATGGACAACTAGATTTGATGATTCTTAATCCAGTTTCAAAAAGAGAGTTCGTGCAGATCTTTCCCTCAGTCTACGAAGGAAAACATATAGAACATCCCAGGGTCGAAATCATTCGTGCAAAAACTATAACTATCGAAGCAGATGCCATCTGCTATGCCGATGGCGAGCGAATTGGACCTTTACCTGCAAATATTCTTTCGTCGGAAAGCGCTTTACTTACATGGCGGAGTTAAGCCCCGCAGAACGGTATGCCGCGGCCAAAGCTAAGGGCGGCCACCCAATTGCCACAAATTTCTTTGAGACTTTTGATTTTGATTTAGATAGTTTCCAGATACAAGGTTGTTATGCAATCGAAAAGGGTAACGGAGTCCTTGTAGCCGCTCCAACCGGCGCCGGAAAAACCATAGTTGGCGAATTTGCAGCATATATCGCGCTGGAACAACAGAAAAAGTGTTTTTACACCACGCCAATAAAAGCCCTCTCTAATCAAAAGTATCAAGAGTTCGTGGAACGTTTTGGCGAAGAGAAAGTTGGTCTATTAACCGGTGATAACAGCATCAACAGCGATGCTCAAATTATGGTGATGACCACGGAAGTGCTCAGAAATATGCTTTATACAAACTCGAATGCGTTGATGAATCTTGGCTACGTAGTTATGGATGAAGTCCATTACCTAGCAGATAAATTTCGTGGCGCGGTTTGGGAAGAAGTTCTAATACATCTTATGGAGAGTGTTCAAGTTATTTCTCTTTCGGCCACCGTATCGAATGCGGAAGAATTCGGCGAGTGGTTGCAGGTAGTACGTGGTGATACTGAAGTTATAGTCTCTGAAAATCGTCCGGTACCGCTGTATCAACATGTCTTAATTGGTAATCGACTTTTAGATCTCTTTAATGAAGATGGTACTGTAAATCAATCACTATTTCGTTCCGAAAGGGAAGCTTTAAGGCGTATCCGTACTCCTAGACATCGAGGGCGATCAGAAGATGAATCTAGGCTCGATAGACCCGAAGTTATTGAGAAGTTAAATTCAAATCATATGCTTCCCGTAATTACCTTTATTTTCTCAAGACAAGGTTGCGACTCTGCGGTAAAACAATGCTTAGCAGCTAATTTACGTCTTACTAATAGCGAAGAACGAGAAGAGATCCGAGCTACTGCACTTAAATACACCTCCACTATTAATTCGGAGGATTTAGAGCTGCTTGGTCATCATGAGTGGCTTGCGGCGTTAGAACGTGGAATTGCGGCACATCATGCTGGCCTATTGCCAGTGTTCAAGTCGTGTGTCGAAGAGTTATTTCAAAGGGGGCTACTAAAAGCCATTTTCGCAACCGAAACACTCGCCCTTGGAATCAATATGCCGGCTCGCACGGTGTTACTTGAGAAATTAACAAAGTGGAATGGCGAAGGTCATGTGCCAATTACACCCGGCGAATACACGCAGCTAACAGGAAGAGCTGGCAGAAGAGGAATCGACATAGAAGGTAATGCTGTTGTGATGTGGTCGCCAACAGTTGATTCGGCAACTGCGGCAGGATTGGCAGCAACTCGCACCTATCCGCTTCGCAGCTCTTTCTCGCCAACCTATAACATGTCAATCAATTTATTAGAGAGATACGGTCGTGATACAGCGCGAAACTCTCTCAAATCCTCTTTCGCCCAATTCCAAGCAGATAGAGCAGTGGTTGGTTTAGATAAGCAAATTCGACGCAATGCCGAGGCAATCAGTGATTACGCAACTGAAAGTCTCTGCCATTTGGGAGATTTCTCTTCCTACGCAAAATTGCGTCGCGAAATTAAACAGGCCGAAGTCTTGATCTCCAAACGAAGTCGGATAGATAACAAACAAAGGGCACATTTAGAATCAGAACTATCTGGTTATCGTAAAGCTCTAAGACAGCATCCATGTCATTCATGCAATGACCGGGAAGCTCATGCTCGAATTGCTGAGCGGGCAGATCGCTTAATACGCGAGAATGAAGGGCTCATTGCTAGAGTTGAAAATAGAACGAATGTAATCGCAAAGACTTTTGATCGTATTACTCAAGTCCTCAATCATCTGAAATATCTTGATGGCGATAAAGTAACGCCAAGCGGAAAAATGTTATCCAAAATATACGCCGAATCCGATCTATCTATTGCAGAGACAGTAAATAGCGGAGTGCTAGATAAGTTATCTGATATCGAAATTGCCTCAGTTTTATCCGTATTTCTCTTTGAATCAAGAAAACCTGAAGCGCCAAAAATACCTAATGCTCAAGTGCAAGATGCCCTTAAAGAGATTGTGGCAATCTGGTCAAAATTGCATAATTTAGAGAGCGAATACGATGTTAAGACTCAACGTGAACCTGATTTTGGCTTTTGCTGGATAGCGTTTCGTTGGGGCGGCGGTCACGGTCTAAACTCAGTTTTGCGAAATTCGGATTTATCAGTAGGCGATTTTGTTCGTGCAACTAAACAATTGATAGATTTACTCAATCAAGTAGCAGGTGCAAAACCTGAACTTCGAGAAAAATGTCTCTCTGCAATCAAGAAGCTAGATCGGGGAGTGGTTGTGTACTTAGGGGGTGTGGCATGAGCTTGATGCTTCTAGATAGTGGATCACTTTGGTATCGCGCCTATTACGGAATGCCTGACACTTTAGTAGCACCAGATGGCACGCCAGTTAATGCTATTCGTGGCTATTTGGATATGACTGCAAGATTAATTTCTATGTATCGACCAAAAAGGTTAGTTGCATGCCTAGATGGCGATTGGCGGCCGACTTGGCGCGTCGAACTCGATCCTGATTACAAAGCTAATCGGCTAGAAGAAGATGGTGAAGGCGAAGCCGAACCAGATTTATTAACGCCACAAATTCCGATCCTTCTTGATCTTTTGGATCCACTCGGTCTCCCACTACTCGGCCTCCATGATTATGAAGCTGATCATGTCATGGCAACTTATGCCGTCACTGAGCCAGGACCGATTCGGAT